>Ga0207146_10046_pt1 | contig 30473 bp, 28 predicted proteins | sample Alteio_BWMinHeat_36_FD_153539 | JGI IMG/M metagenome (GOLD analysis project Ga0207146, IMG submission 153539) | Enriched cells from forest soil in Barre Woods Harvard Forest LTER site, Petersham, Massachusetts, United States -... | ecosystem: Environmental > Terrestrial > Soil > Temperate forest >...
TGTCGCAGGCGCTGACGCTCGAAGAGAAAGAAATTTTCGGATATGACACGGCGGGACTGGACTGGTGGGAGTATTGGATCGACATTCATATTCCGGCATTGCGGCGGTGGACGTATCCGCTGATTGAAGGGCGGCCGCTCGAAGCGCGTGCGCCGCGCGTGCTGCGCATGCCGCCGCCGACGCCAACGACGACGACGACAGCGCGCGAAAATGGCGATGCCGTGAAGACGGGGACGAACGGAGCAACGTGGCGATATTCCTGACCGGTGGCACCGGGTACATCGGCGCGCATGTCGCCGCGAATCTGCTCGACCAGCATGACGCGGCCTTGAATCTGCTGGTGCGCGGCCGCGATTCGCGCGACGCGGAGCTGCGGCTTTGGAATGCTTTGCAGCTGCACATGCCGTTCCCCAAATTCTATGAATACTTGCAGGCCAAGATCCGGATTTTTCGCGGCGATCTCACGTCACCACAGTTCGGGCTCGACCCGGGCGATTATGACCGGCTCGTGCACAGCACCGATTCGGTGATCCACTGCGCGGCCTCGCTCAATCGGAAGTCGGAAAAAAGTTGCTTGAATGTGAATCTGCGCGGGACGCTCGAAGTGATTCAGTTAGCGCGGCGAGCGCAGTATTATCACGGGCTGCAACGGTTCTCGAATGTGAGTACGGTGGCGGTGGCGGGAAAACGATCCCACGAAGTTGTTTCGGAACACCAGTCGATTGATTGGGAACGCTCGGATTACGATCCGTATGCGCGGACGAAAAAATTTTGCGAGCACATGGTGCGTGAGTTGCTTCCGGACGTGCCGCTGACGATTTTCCGGCCCAGCATCGTATTGGGGGACAGCCGATATCCGCAGACGACGCAGTTTGATATGGTGCGGTCGTTCGTGTTCCTGGCGGGATTGCCGGTGCTGCCGTTTCGTCCGCATGACAAGATTGACATCGTGAATGTGGATTTCGTGGCGGATGCGATTTCGACCTTGCACATGAAGGCGAATCCCGAGCACGATACCTATCATCTTTCTTCCGGCAACGATTCGCAGACCTTTCAGGAGTTGACGAGCGCGCTGGCGACGGAACAGAACAAGCGCGCACCGGTGTTTCTACCCATCCTTGAAAATCCGTTCGACTCCGTCGTTAACGTGTTGGCAAACCGCAAAGGGCCGGTCGGACACGGCGCGGCGCTGATGAAAGTCTTCATGCCGTACCTGACCTGGAACACGGTGTTCGACAACAGGCGGGTGACAACGGAACTGGGACAGAAGCCGGCGCCGTTTTCGCAATACAGTTTTCCTCTGCTGCGTTTCAGCCGCGAGCACAATTTTGAATACCCGTATCAGGCCTGGCCGGAAGGCACGACAGCGGGGGGGTCCGCTGCATGATGGACTTCGTCCTGGAAGCGTGGGTATCGGGCATTATCGAGGGCAAGAAACTTCAGTGGATGATGGGCAAGCGGGAGCCGTGGCAGCCGGGCGAGAAACTGAAGCTGCTGTTTGCGGGGTACAACGGGACGCGCAACACGGGATCGGATGTGCGGGTGGAAGAGATGCTGCGGCAGATCCGGCGGATTCTGGGGCCGGAGAATGTTGACCTCAGCATGATGACGTTTAATTTTGACCGGTCGCGCGGCTATTTTGAAGGGACGTCGCAAGTGCGGCTGCCGGATATTTTTCCGCCATTCCTGGCGAATGAAGTGCCCAAACATCATGGTGTGGTGGCGTGTGAAGGTTCGATGTTCAAATCGAAATTCGCGAATGCGCTGGCGACCATGATGATTGGGTCGCTTGGTATTGCGGCGGCGGAAAACAAATTGTCGGTTGGCTATGGCGCTGAGGCGGGGCAGATGGATCCTCTGGTTGCGAAGATGTGCGGGCGCTATTGCAGGAATTCGCTGGTCATCACGCGCAATGAGGAGTCGAGGAAGATTCTGCGCGAACTGGGCGTCCCGACGGAATTGGGCACGGACACGGCATGGACGTTTGAGCCGCTGGGCGCGGAGTATGGGCAGAAAGCCCTGCGCGATGTCGGTTGGGATGGGAGGACGCCGGTGCTGGTGGTGTGTCCCATCAATCCGTTCGAGTGGCCCGTAAAGGCGTCGGTCGCGAAAGCCGCGCTGCACAGCCTGATCGGGGCATACAAAGAGAGCCACTATCGCGGGCCTTACTTTCATAACGCGGGACCGGAGGCCGACCGCGCATACGAATTCTACTTGAGTTCGATTGCAAACGCAGTGGCCGCGTTCCGCCAGAAAAAGAATGTATTCGTGATCATGGCGGCGACCGAGCGCATGGATGCCCGGCCTTGCCGGCGTATCTCCGAGAAGCTGGGCGGAGTTCCGGTGCTGACTTCGGACGATTACAACATGTACCAATTGGTCAGCATTCTGCGGGCTTGCCGCATGATGGTGTCTTCGCGGTATCACGGGATTGTGACGTCAATGCCGGCGCTGGTGGCGTCGGCGGGAATCACAATGGATGAGCGCATACGGAACCTGATGAACGATCGCGGGCATCAGGAGTTGCTGATGAATGTGGATGATCCGGACCTGGAGGCGCGGACACTGGCGGCGATTGAGATTCTGGATCGTGATGGCGAGCGGATTGCGGATGGGATCGCGCGGACCGTGGTGAGGAATTTGAAATTGATGGCGCGCATGGGCGTGTATTTCGAAGAAGAAGTGCAGCGGCGCTATCCGGAGTTTCCCACCCGGCGCGGAGAATGGAGCTGGGAGGATTATCTGCCACCGATGAGCGACGGGCTGCGGAGTCTGGTGGGGGCGTACGGATAGAGCGCGCGGGGAGAATGCCTTGCTGCGGCGGTGGTCAGTTGAGCGTGCAGGGGTCCTTCGACTTCGCGGATGATTTGCTTCGCGAATCATTCACTCCGCTCAGGATGACAATTCGAAGACTATGTTTTTTCTCGAACAGATTTTTGCGAGCCTGGAGCGCAGCGGTGACGCCATCGTGCTGCAGGAACTGCGCGACGGGCAGGCGGTTCCGCTTACAGCGCGGCAGTTGCTGGCTCAGGTGCTGGTGGCGAGGGCTTATCTGCGGCGACTGCGTCTGAAGAAGGGCGACCGCTGTGCACTGCTGGCGCATAACTCGATGCAATGGGTAGCGATGGATCTGGCTGCCATGGCGGAAGGATTGACGGTGGTGCCGCTGTATGCGCGGCAGGCGCCGGCCGAGCTGGTCGCGATGATGAAGGATTGCTGGCCTTCGGTCATTGCTTGCGGGGAGCAGTCGCTGGCCGATGCGATCGTGGAAGAGTGGCCTGAAGCGCCGCCGCATTTCTGCTTCGAGAATGTTTTCACGGCAGGGCGCGGGCCGGTAGAGAATCCGGCGCTCGCGGTTTCAGAAGAGGATGTGGTGACGATCATCTACACCTCGGGCACGTCGGGCGAGGCGAAAGGCGTGATGCTGAACGCGCGCAACGTCGGGTATATGCTGGGCTGTACTTCGGGGCGGCTGGATCAGCTCATGAAACGTCGTCCGGGGCAGGACTCCGTGTTTCATTACTTGCCGCTTTGCTTTGCGGGCTCGTGGATCATGATGCTGACCTGCCTGCTGCGCGGCAGCAAGCTGACGTTGAACACGGATCTGGGGAAGATTGCCACGGAGATGCGGCTGGCGGCGCCGGATTATTTCCTGAATGTTCCCGCACTTCTCGAGCGCATGCGCAAGGCCGTCGACGAGCAGCTTTGGAAGACGGGCGGATTTCCGTTAAGGGTTTACACCAAGGCAAAGGGCGCGTGGGTGCGGCGTCAGGAGGGGAAAGCGCGTGCCGGGGACGGGTTCTGGCTCGGGCTGGCGAATCGACTGGTGTTTCCGACGATTAGGAGAAAGATGATCGGCGGCAAACTGCGCGCTCTGATTTGTGGCTCGGCGCCGCTGAGGGTGGAGACGCAACTGTTCTTCATGATGCTGGGTATCCCGGTGTTGCAGGTGTATGGACTGACGGAGACGACGGCGATCTGCACCATGGATGATCCGGATGCACCGGTAATTCCGGGACGCGCGGGGCCGGCAATTTCGGGAGTGGAGATGAAGCTAGCGGAGAATGCGGAGATCGTGGTGCGCGGGCCGAATATTTTTCCGGGATACTGGGAACGTCCGGAGGAGACGGCGAAGGTGCTACAGGATGGCTGGTTTCATACCGGCGATCAAGGCGAACTGGACGGGACCGGGAATTGGAAGATTGTCGGCCGCATCAAGAACCTGATTATTCTTGGGTCGGGGCATAACATTGCTCCGGAGCCGATTGAGGATAAGATTCTGCGCGAGTTGCAGGGGGCGATTCAGGTCGTGGTCGTCGGCAATGCCCGCGGATATCTGGCGGCGCTGGTCACGGGCAAAGTGAGCGGCGAAAAAACGCAGGCGGCGTTAGACCTTGTGAATCCGGGCCTGCCGCATTACAAGCAGGTGCGGGCGTTTCATCTGGTGGAGGAGGCGTTCACCGTCGAGAGCGGGCTGTTGACGGCGAACGGAAAGCTGAAGCGCGACTTAATTGCGGAGCGGTTGCGAAACGAAATTGAAGCGATGTACGAGTCTGCGAAGAATCAGGCCTCGAAGAATCAGGCGGCGACGACGGCATGAGCGACTTCAAAGGGCGGACGCTTTCGTGGCAGATCGTGAATGGAGCGATTGAACTCGCGCTCCATCGTGATCCTTGCAACGAGATCGGGTCGCTCACGCTGGATGAGTTGGAGAAATTTGCGGCGGCTCTGCCTGGGCTAGGGAATGAAGTGCATGCGTTGATTGTCCATTCCACGTTGCAGGCCGGTTTTTCGGCGGGAGCGGATTTACGCGAGCTGTTTCAGCGCGGGCAAGAGATGGAAAAAGGTGCGGCCCTGCGCGGGGTGCGGAAGTTTCTGGAACGCATTCATTCTGTGATGAACGCGCTCGACGCGGCGCCGCTGACGACGATCGCGGCGGTGCACGGGGTGACGTTTGGCGGCGGGTTCGAGCTGGCATTGGTTTGCGACATTATTATTGCGGACCGCATGGCGCGATTTTGCTTTCCGGAACTGCGGCTCGGGCTGATTCCGGGCTTCGGCGGGATTCCGCGTCTGAAGCGCGATTTGGGCAATGCCGTGGTGCGTGATCTGTTGCTCACCGGACGCAGCTTCAATGTAATGAAGGCGCAGCAGATCGGGTTGGTGAGCCAGATTGCCGCCGAGGGCGAGGCGTTGCGGGTGGCACGGGCCACGGCCAGCCAGGTGGGGAAATTCGACCGGCGGACGGCGGCGGCGGCGAAACAGTTTGTGAAGCCGATCCCGTATGAGGAGTTGAAGCGAGAGATTGATATCTTCTGCGACCTTTATTCTCGTCCAGCCGTCGAAGAAGGGCTGCGGAAGTTTGTGGAGGACGAGGGAGTGCAGCCGTATCTGCCGTGAATTTGTAATTTGAAGGACGTCACATTATGTCAGCGCCTACCATCGACCACACACTCGACGAAATCCTGAATCTTGCGGCTTTGCATTTTAAGGTGCCGCGGGAAAAGCTCGCGCCCGACGACGACTTTTTCAAGACGCTGGGAATCGACAGCCTGCAGGCGCTCGATTTGCTGACGCGGCTCGAGCATCACTTCCGTATTGAGTTGCCGGACTATGAACTCCAAGGCGTGTCGGATTTCCGGACGCTGGCGAATCGGATTCAGGCGCGGCTTTAGAATCGGTGGATAGATTCCTCGGCAGTGAGGCGGGGCCTGAGACGGGGCAAGCCTCGTCTCTCCACGAGATGGTGAGATAAGAACATCGAATGCTTGATCTCCGTCAATATGCCAGCCTGGGTGCAGCGCTCAAGGATGCGCTGGAACGTTGGCCGAACGAAACCTGCCTGATTGAAGCCGATCGCGACCGCGAAAAAGTGCGGCTGACTTACTCGGACTTTAAGGAAATGGCGCAGCCGCTGTGCCGTGCGCTGGAGGACGCCGACTTCAAGGCGGGAGACCGGGCGGCGATCGTCATGACGAATCAGTCGAAGTGGCTGATTTCGGCATACTCGATTTTTTTCTCCGGCGGCGTGCTGGTTCCGCTGGATTACAAGTTGACCGCGGCGGAGCATCTGCAACTGCTGGCACATTCGAAGGCGCGATTTCTGGTTGTCGAATACCATTTGTGGCGGGCGATCACGCAGTCACCGGAGTTTCGAAAGCTCGCGGTGGAGATTGTGCTGGTGACGGAAGCGCCGGCGGGAGCGGACTTGCGCGGCGCTTACCGCTGGGAAGAATTTCGCAGGAAGGGTGAACCGCGGCTGGTGGCGCGGCAACGCGAGGATACGGCCTGCATCGTTTATTCGTCGGGGACGGGCGGGCGTCCGAAGGGATGCGTGCTCACCCACGACAGCTATTTGGAGCAGTGTACTTCGCTGACGGCGTGGTATCCATTTTGGCCGGGCGTGCGCTATTTGAGTATTCTGCCGACGAATCACGCGATTGATTTCATGGTGGGCTTTATCGGGCCGTTCATTTGCGGAGCTTGCGTGGTCCATTTGCGGACGCTGCGTCCGGAATTTGTGCGCGATGCGTTTGTCCGCTATCGCATCACCTATGTGAGTCTGGTGCCGATGGTGCTGAAGAATCTGGAACGCGGAGTGCGCGCGAAGTTTGATGAACTGAAGCCGGGCAAGCGTTGGATACTGGACCGATTGATCGGGCTGAACAAAATGCTGACGCGACGGCGTCCGCATGTGGAGATAAGCCGGCGTCTGCTGCCCCAAGTACACAGGGCGTTTGGCGGAGAACTGCTGGCATTGATTGTTGGTGGGGCGTTTACGGATCCCTCGACGTTGCAGTTCTTCTACGACCTGGGAATTCCGGTGACTTGCGGGTACGGGCTGACGGAAGCCTGCACGGCAGTGACGCTCAACGATCTGAAACCATTTCGCGCGGATACGGTGGGGAAGTCGCTGCCCGGGACTGAGGTGCGCTTGCTGAATCCGGATGGCGACGGGATTGGGGAAGTGGCGGTGCGAAGCCGCGCGGTCATGTCGCATTATCTAGATGACCCCGAACTGACGGCGCAGACGATCGTCGAAGGCTGGCTGCTGACGGGCGATCAGGGACGTTTTGAAGGGCATGGGCACCTGCAGCTCGTCGGACGCAAGAAAAATATGATCGTCACCGAGGGCGGAAAAAATATTTATCCCGAGGATATTGAGGCGGTGTTTGATGGTTTGCCGGTAAAGGAATACTGCGTGTTTGCTGCGAATTATTTGTGGCCGCAGAAGACGCTGGGGAATGAGGTGCTGGTGCTGGTGGTGCGACTGGAGCAGAGTCAGCGGTTCGACGATCGATTGCGCGAGGAAATGCTAGCGCAGAACCGGCGTCTGGCGGACTTCAAGCGCGTAGGCGGCTATCTGCTCTGGGAGAAGGATTTTCCTCGTACGGCATCGCTGAAGATCAAGCGCGGAGAATTGGCGCTGGAGATTGGGGCGGGTGCGGTGCGCGCGGGAGTGGTGGAGCTTTAGCTTTCGGCCGTCAGCTATCAGCTTTCAGTCCTGCGGAAGAAATCGCTTCGAGCTTTGAGCTTTGAACCGAGGGCCAAGCGCTAAACGTGAACGAAACTTTTCTTGCCATTGTCAATCCGGCGGCGGGTGGTGGCAGTTGCGGCGAGCGGGTGGGGGCGGCGCTTGATCGCTTGCGCGCGGCGGGGATTATGCTGGAGACCGCGGAGACGAGCGCGGCGGGGCAGGCCACGCAGATTGCGCGCGAAGCTTATGGGCGCGGCTATCGGAAGTTTCTGGCGGTGGGGGGAGACGGGACTTCTTACGAGATCGTCAATGGCTTATTTCCGGATTCGGTTGTAGCGGGTTCGTCGGCAGGCGCTTCACTAGGTGCCCGGAAAGACGCCGTCGCAACGCTGGGATTTCTTCCGTTGGGCACTGGCAATTCGTTTCTGCGGGATTTCGAGGATGGGGCTTCCGGCATAAGCGGTTTGGAGCACGCGATGCAGGCGCTTGAGGCCCGGTGTTCGCGGCCTTGTGATGTTATGCGCCTGACGCACAATGACGGAGCGATCTACTACACGAATCTGCTGAGTGTAGGTTTTACGGCGGATGTGGCTGCGCTGCGGCATCGGCGGTTTCAAGGGCTGGGCCAGTTCGGGTATCTGCTGTCTATTTTTTTATGTCTGGCGCGGCTCGATCGTCGCCCCTTTCCGGTGCGGTTGGAAGATCAGCGAGATTTTGATTCGCGGCGCTGCTTGTTTCTGACCTTTAACAACAGCAAGTTCACGGGCGGCACGATGATGATCGCGCCCGACGCGGTCACCGATGACGGATTGATTGAGTACGTGCGGTGGGGGCCAATTGGGCGAATGGGGCTGATCCGGAATTTGGCGACGCTTTACGATGGCACGCACACCCGGCATCCGCTGGCGGAGCGGCAGGCGGTGCGGAGGGTCGAGTTTCAACTCGACGGGCCGGTGGATGTGATGGTGGACGGCGAGGTGTTGACGCTGGAGTGCCGGGCGATTGACGTGCTGCCGTCGGCGCTCCGGGTGGTGGTTTGAAGAACGGTCAAGTAATCGTGATATAAAAATTCATGTCGCAAGAGCGAAGAGAACGGCAGAAAGAAAAACTGGGGATTAAGACCTCGAGCCGGAATTGGTGGCGCATCGCGATCTATGCGGTGCTGATCGCGGCTGCGTTTGGACTGGCGTACTATCTTGGCAACCGCAGCCAGCACAAGCACGATGCGTTCGCGCGCTGTCTGACCGAGCGTGGCGCAAAGATGTATGGGGCGTGGTGGTGTCCGCACTGCGTCGAGCAGAAAGAAAAGTTCGGCGCGTCGTTCGAGTACGTTCCTTATGTGGAGTGCGGCATCAAAGGCGACTTGCACGGGAGATCGCAGGCTTGCAGAGATGCGAACATTGAGCACTATCCCACCTGGCAGTTTCCGCCTACCGGCGAACGAGTGGAGCGCATTTTTAGTCTGCAAGAGTTAAGCGACCGCACCGGGTGTGCGCTGCCGTGACCGGTTTGACGCAACGTCTTATGAGCCTGGTTGCTATTTTGGCGGTGTGCGGAATCGCGGTTTCGTCGGTGTCGTTGCAGCATCATTATGCAACGTCAAAGACGGCGTACTGTGACATCGGCGAAACGTTCAATTGCGACATTGTGAACAGGAGCGAATACTCGGCGGTCTTCGGAATTCCGGTCGCGCTGATTGGGATGCTTGGGTACGCGGCGCTGGCGGGCCTGGCCACGGTGTATCGCGAGCGGCGCGAGACTCCGGCAATGCTTGTCAGCGCTGCCGCAGTGGGCCTGGCGTTTGCTTTGTACCTGACTTACATCGAAGCGCGCGTGTTGGGAGTCTGGTGCATTTTATGTTTGAGTTCATTGGCGTTGATTGCGACGACGACGATTTTGGCGGCCGTGATCTGGTGGAAGCGACAGAGGAGCGAGTAGCCGATACCCAGCCCCCAAAAGGGGCGTGGGACGTTGAAGAGTTTCCGGTATCGCTAAAGCGGTACCCTGATACAAACCGATTCACTCCATGTCCCGGTCCACAACTCGAAAACTAAGAGTAAAGACGAAGCCTGCCGCCACCGCTGCGATGCCGGTTCCGGCCGGGAACCTGTGGTTGCACGAGCTCAGCAGCGGAATCTTCGGGAACACCCGCCTGCTGCGGGTTTGGCTGCCTCCCGATTACGACGGCTGGGGAGCGACGCGCTATCCGGTCCTTTATTTGAATGATGGACAGAATCTGTTCGATCCGGCGACGGCCTTTGCTGGAGTGCACTGGCAGGTGGGCGAGGCAGCGACGCAGTTGATCGCCGAACAGAAGATTCGTCCGCTCATTATCGTCGGCATCGACAACACCAAGAACCGGGTTCAGGAGTACATCCCATACAAGTCAAAAGATCCCAGAGTTTTGAACGCGAAGGGAAAATGCTATCCCGATTTCCTGCAGCGTGAAGTGATGCCGCTGATCGAAGAGCGGTATCCGGTATTGAAGGGGGCGGAGAATACGGGATTGGGCGGGTCCTCTCTCGGAGGTCTGATCACGTTGTACACGCAACTGGCAGCGCCAGGAGTGTTTGGGCGATTGCTGATCGAGAGCCCGTCTCTGTTTGTGGCGAACCGAAGAATTCTGGACGAGAGCCGTCGATTTCGCAGTTGGCCTGCGCGCACGTACCTGGGGATGGGAACGAGGGAAGTAGGACATGCGGAAAAGGACGAAAGGATTGTTGGCGACGTCCGCGAACTGGAAGCCATTCTGCGCGAGGCTGGCTTGGACGATCAACGGCTGAAGGTTCGCATCGAAGAAGCCGCTTCACACACTGAATCGGCCTGGGCGGCTCGGTTTCCGGAGGCGCTGGAGTTTCTTTACTCGGAGCCCGGATCTACGGCGTCGGGTCCTAAGGTTTAGATTGGAGGTCCGAGTCAGGGGTCCAGTGGAAGTGCTAAGTATGTTGGCAGCCGCAATTCTTGTCTGCCGAGCACTGCAATGTATTTCTCACATCAACTCCAAAGCAAAGCGTGATTTTCACGAAACTGTTGTAGGCTTCAGCAAACATCGCCCGATTGGTCTCACCGTAAAGATCTCCCACGTACCCGAGATCGCTGATTCCTTCCATGATCTTCCGGAAGATTTCGTAAATATCGAACAGATCCACCGACTGGGGAGCGGCGAGCGCACGATGGCGTGCAATGCTCTTCTTCGCGTCCTGAACACCTCTTCTGAGCATTTCCCGCACGACGTTGCAGGAATCACGGAGCGTTTTCTCATTGGCATCATTGCAACGAATGGACGGTGCCAGTGTTTGATAGTGATCAAGCGCATTGCTCGCGGCTTGTAGCAGAGAATCGATCCGGGCCTTGGACGGAACCTGCCCAGGCAGTGCACCAGGGAATGCAAATACCAGCACAAGAGGGAGCAGGCGACGGGCCATGTGGTTTCTCCCGAAATAAAGTCTACTCCCTTGCGTTGCTCCACACGCCTCACAACTTGGCGGTTCGCCAACAGCCACAGGCCCCGGCAACCGCGCTTTACACCGGCGTCTTGGCAGAGATTGTGACTCAGCGTCAGGGCCGGTGGACCCGCGATGAATGTTTAGCGCTAACGATGGTTTATTATTATCGGTCTTCTACTCAGAGTCGTCTGTTCGGGGGTCGTCAATGAAGTTTCGCAGTTTGCTGGGGTGGTGTGTTCTGGTCATGGCGCTGGCGATCTTGGCGGTGGCGCAGTCGTATAACGAAGCGCAGTTCAAGGGGATGAAGTGGCGCGACATCGGGCCGTATCGCGGCGGCCGCGTGCTGGCCGTGACGGGAATTCCCGGCAGTCCATTTACCTACTACTTCGGCGCCGTTGCCGGAGGCGTGTGGCGCACCAACGATGGCGGCGTGAGCTGGCAGCCGATTTCCGATAAGAGCGTGATCTCATCGATCGGAGCGATCGCCGTGTCGGAGTCGAATCCGAACGTGATTTATGTGGGGACCGGCGAGTCCTGCCTGCGCGGCAATATCTCGTATGGCGATGGAGTCCACAAGACGACCGACGGTGGCAAAACATGGCAGCACATCGGATTGAAAGATACGCAGCACATTGCGCGTGTTTGGATTGATCCGCGCAACCCCGACCATGTGCTGATTGCCGCGCTTGGTCACGCGTATGGGCCGAATCCGGATCGCGGCATTTTTCGCACCAACGACGGCGGCAAGACCTGGGAGAAAATTCTCTACAAGGACGACAAGTCGGGCGCGATCGATCTGGCGGTCGATCCCCACAATTCCAACATAATGTTCGCGGCGCTTTATCAGATCCAGCGCACGCCGTGGAGTCTCGAAAGCGGTGGCCCTGGGAGCGGCTTGTACCGCTCGACCGATGGCGGAAATTCCTGGAAGCACCTGGAGGCGAAAGGCCTGCCGGAGGGCATTCTGGGGCGCATCGGGGTAAGCGTCTCAGGCGCCGATTCAAATCGTGTGTACGCGCTTATCGAGTCTAAGCAGAGCGGGCTGTATCGTTCCGATGACGGTGGCGAAACCTGGTCGCGCGTCAATGATGACCAGCGACTCACGCAGCGCGCGTGGTACTTCACGCACATTTTTGCGGATCCGAAAAGCGCGGACACGGTCTACATGCTGAACACTGGCCTGTTTCGTTCGACCGATGGGGGCAAGACACTTAATCTTCTGCCGGCGCCGCATGGCGATCATCACGGTTTCTGGATCGATCCGCAGAATCCGAATCGCATGATCAACTCGAACGACGGCGGAGCAACGATCTCGGTCGATGGCGGCAAGAACTGGTCTACGCAGTACAACCAGCCGACGGCGCAGTTTTATCACGTGGCTGCGGACAACGACTTTCTCTACAAAGTGTATGGCGCGCAGCAGGACAATTCGACTATCGGCATTGCCAGCCGCACCGACGATGGCTATGTCGGGCGTCAGCACTGGTTCGATGCGGGCGGCGGAGAGAGCGGCTACATTGCGCCTGATCCGAGGGACTCCAACATCATTTATGCCGGGTCGGGAGGCGGCGCGGTCACGCGCCTCGATCGCCACAGCAACCAGGAGCAGGACATTACGGTGTGGCCGGAGGATGGCGCGGGCCACGGCGTTGGCGATCTGAAATACCGGCTGGGATGGACGATGCCCATCGTGATCTCACCGCATGATCCCAATGTGATTTACACGACCGCGGAGCTCGTCTTCAAGACTACCGACGAGGGCAAGACCTGGACGGCGATCAGTCCCGATCTGACGCGCAACGACAAAAGCAAGCAGGCTTCTTCCGGCGGCCCGCTGACCAAGGACAATACCTCGGTCGAGTATTACGACACGGTGTTTACGCTCGCGGAGTCGCCCGTGCAGAAAGACCTTTTGTGGGCGGGAACCGATGACGGCTTGATTCAGGTTTCGCGCGATGGCGGCAAGAAATGGACGAACGTAACCCCCAAGGGAATTCCGGAGTGGAGTCTGGTGAGCCTGATGGAGGCGTCGCCCTATGACGCCGGCACGGCATATGCTGCGGTCGACACGCATAAGATCGACGATCTGAAGCCTTATATCTTCAAGACGACGGATTTCGGCAAGACCTGGGCGAAGATCACCGGCGGCATTCCGGAGGGCGCGTACACACATGCTGTGCGCGAAGATCCGGTGAGGAAGAATCTGTTGTATGCCGGCACGGAGACTGGGATTTACGTTTCATTCGATGGCGGAACAAACTGGCAATCGCTGCAACTGAACTTGCCGAATACTCCCATCCACGACTTGATCGTGAAAAATGATGATCTGGTGGTGGCGACGCATGGACGCGCTTTCTGGATTCTCGACGACCTCACGCCACTGCGGGAGGCAACTCCGCGCGCGACGACGGAAGCGGTGCTTTACAAACCGCGGCTAACTTATCGTATGCGCTGGCCTGAATTTTTTGAGCGGCGGCAGCCGGTGGGCGATAATCCGCCGACGGGCGCGATGGTTTATTACTACTTCCCAACCCCGCCGAAGGGCGTGGTGGCGCTTGAATTTCTGGATGCTTCGGGGAAGGTTGTGCGGCGCTACTCGAACGAAGAAAAGAAGGAAGCGGATACACCACCAGAGTGGCCTGATCTCACTCCTCCCGAAGAGAAGATTCCGGCCGAAGCGGGCGTGAACCGCTTTACGTGGGACTTGCGTTTGCAGGGGCCGACTCCGCTGGCGGGAGAGCCGGGCGCGGAGTTCCGCAATCGTGGACCGATGGTGCCACCGGGGGCCTATCAGGTGCGGCTGACGGCGGAAGGGAAGTCGTACACGGCGCCGCTGGAGTTGAAAGCGGATCCGCGGGTGAAGGCGTCGAATGACGACCTGCAAAAGCAGAGTGAGTTGGGACGGAAGATTGTGGCCGAGGTTTCCCAGATTCACGAGGCGGTTGCAACCATTCGCGAAGTGCGCACCCAGACTCGCGGAATGGCGCGGCGTTTCGGCGATGATACACATTACGCACCGCTCGTTTCGGCGACCAAGGACTTCGACAAGAAGAGCCTCGATGTGGAGTCGCAGTTGCTCCAGGTGAACTCGAAGAGTTCGGAGTCGAACCTCAACTATCCGGTGCTGATTGATGAGCGGGCGCACTCGCTGCTCTTCAGCGTGGAATCAGCCGACGCCGCGCCTACCAAACAGCAGTATGAGGTCTTCGAAGGCCTGGAAAAGCAGGCGCAGGCGCTGCTGGCGCAGTACCGCGAGCTCATGACGAAGGACCTGCCAGCATTGAATGAGATGGTGAACAAACAGAGCATCCCCGCGCTGTACGTGCCGGCGGGGAAGTAGGGAAGAAGGTACCCAGCAAATTTCATTGGGAAGGGTACGTCCTTATGCCGTGGGGTGCGCACATTAGAGGCGAGGCCGAGCTGCCCTCGGCTTGGACGGGCGAGGCGCCCGTCCCCACACGCCCGTTCCCACCCGATCTCTGCCTCGCCAAGGATTACTTTTTAATTACGCCGCAGGCGATGCGGTCGCCGGCGTTGCCTGCGGGATCGGTCTTTTGGTCGTCGGCTTGGGCGTGCACTATGAGTGCTGTTCCGCCGTTGCTGAAGAGTGAATGGCTGTCTTTGCCGAGCGTGACGTCTTTATTCTCCGCCTTGAAATGCGCTTTTCCATCCGCGCCGACCGTGAAATTGGGATTGTCGCCGTTGTGGTGGCCTTCGGGATTGTCCAATCCATGCTTCTTGCCATCGGGATTGAAATGGGGTCCCGCGGACTTGAAGTCCGGGGCATCGCACTTCGCGTTCTGATGAAAGTGGATGGCATGTACGCCGGGAGGTAGACTCTCAAGATTGACTTCCATTCCGATTCCAGAGCCGGATTTCAATAGAGTCGCGGTACCCACAGCCTTGCCTTGGGCATCCTTAAGGTGAACCACAGTCTTGGCCGAACTGGCGGATGCGAGTGCGACCACAAGTAGTGCGAGCGAAAACAAGTGAGTGGTTTTCATGGGGGGATTATAACGAAATCCGGGCCGCCTGCTCCAGGCGATCGCAAAGATGTGAATGCCCTTCGCATCGTCCTTAGTAAAATTCGACTCTCCGACCTCCGCGCCTGAAGGCGCGCACTTCCCTGTACCGTTCGCTCGCTGGACAGCCGAGGGCGGCTGTCCCTACGTGAGTTTTTTCAGCAATCTGTGAAGGCGGTCCCATAGCCCAGCGGGTACGACATGCCTGCAGGGATGCCCTGATGCGAACACCCCTTGCACGGCGGGTTGGTTGGGGTTCCTCCCTGGTAAATCGACCCGTGCGGTGGTCTGGCGCAGAATGCGGAGCAATGTGACAATAGATACATGCAAAGATCTCTCACTACTACTTTACTATTGGCCGCCGGAATGACGCTGGTCGGAGTTGGCTACGGCCAGCAGACTCCAGCAGCAAGCAGTCCGGCGGCAACGACTCCAGCGGCTCCAGCAGCCAAAACTCCGAAAGCGGCCACAACGGCGAAAGCTCCGGCGAAGAAGACGGGAACCGCAACGAAGAGCGCGGCGGCAGTTCCTCTTAAAACGCGAAAAGAGAAGTTCAGCTACGCATTGGGAATGAATATCGGAACCGGTTATTCGCAAGGCCTAAAAAAGCAGTCGGTCGAGGTGGACTGGAATCTGTTGGCCCAGGGAGTGAAAGATGCTGCGGCAGGCTCGAAGACGCGTCTGACGCAAGAGGAAGCGCAGGCAGTGCTCAACGAGGTTCAGACCGAGATCAAGAAACAGCAGCAGGAAAAAACGCAACAGGCAGCGGCCGCGAATAAGACCGAAGGCGAAGCATTTCTGGCCGCCAACAAGAGTAAAGACGGCGTCGTTACACTGCCCAGTGGTTTGCAGTACAAGATTCTGACAGCCGGCACCGGACCGAAGCCCACGGCGAGCGACTCGGTCAAATGCAACTACAGGGGCACTCTCATCAATGGCACGGAATTTGACAGCTCCTACAAGCGCGGGCAACCGGCGACATTTGCGGTCGGTCAAGTTATCAAAGCGTGGACGGAAGCGCTGCAGTTGATGCCGGCGGGATCGAAGTGGCAGCTCTTCGTTCCTTCAAGCCTTGCATACGGTGAGCGGGGCGCGGGCGCCGAGATTGGGCCCAATGCTACCCTGATCTTTGAAGTCGAACTGCTGTCGATTGAGGAAAAGGCGAAAGACGAAAAGGCCAAGGACGACAAGAGCCCGGAAAAGAAGTAACGGAGTCTTTTGGCTGGTGGAGCGACGGGCGTCCCCGCCGAGCGCTCCACCGGAGAAACTGCTCTTAAGAATCCCATGGCCGCCATGTTGTGCCAACGCTGATCGCGAGCAATCCAATCAGCTTTTTCATTTTTGACACTCCTGCAATGGCGATAACACTATAGCGCTTTGGATGTTGCTGCGGGTTTCTAAGGTTGTGGGCGCGGCGCGCACGTTAGTGAGTGCGTGAGAACATCGGTCGTCCCTTCGCGACTTGCGTCGTCATTCCACTCTACCGGGCCGAAGCGCGGGGCTAAGTTCGGGCGCCGCTCCGGGGTTGGCTTCCCGGACATCCTCGTCCCTCTGGGTTGCCCGAAACTGAGTTCTCACGCAGACACGTTAGCCTACACGAATCCCCTCCAGGAACGCGCACTGTACGCTTCTATTCGTAACGGAGGGCTTCGATAGGGTCGAGGCGGGAGGCACGGATAGCGGGGACCATGCCGCTGATCAGTCCGACGGCACTGAGAATGAGGACAGCGACGATCAAAGTGACGGGGTTGATCATGAGACGAATGTCACCGGCCTCGGCGTGTTTGGCCATGGCGCTGTAGAGCGTAAGTCTGCCGACGGAAAAGGCAACGAGGTAAGCCAGGACGATGCCGACGAGTCCGCCGATGAAGGTGATGGTGAGCGCCTCGGCCAGAAACTGGAGGAAGATGTGGCGGCGACGCGCGCCGAGCGCTTTCTCCACTCCGATTTCGCGGGTGCGCTGGGTGACGGAGACGAGCATGATGTTCATCAGGCCGACGCCACCGATGCCCAGAGTGAGGGTGCCGATGAAGGCGAGCAGGATCTTGAGGCCGATGGTGATGATCTCGAACTGGTGAACCTGCTCCATAAGATTAAAGACAAACAGGGCGCGGCGGTCGGCGGGGTTGAACTTGTGTTGCGCGGCCATGATGTAGCGCACGGATTGCTCGATCCGTTCATAGTCGTTGGTTTCGTAATTGAACCAGACGGAGTCGAGGTAGTGGGTGTCCTTGAGGTCGCTCATGGTGGTGAAGGGAACGTAGACGACGCGATTGATGTTGTCATCGCCCGCCTGCATTTTGGGGGCGAGGACTCCGACGACTTCAAAGCTGATGCCATCAAGGCGGATGTGTTCGCCGACGGCGTTGCGTCCGGAGAAAAGCTTTTCTTTGGTTTCGGAACCGATGACAGCGACACGTGCACGCTGGATCTGATCTTCAGAATTGTAGAAACGTCCCTGGCCGAGGGTCAGAGCGCGGATGGCGAACGTGTTGGGGTACTCGCCGTTGACGTTCATGGTGTAAGAGCGAGTGTCGTAAGTCACGGTCGCGTTCTTGAAGCAGTCCGGAGTGATGTGGGTGATCTGCGGGATGTTGGTGGTGAGCAGATCGACGTCGTCCAGTGTAATGCGCACGGGCGCGCCCGCCTTTTCGCCTCCCGACTGCATGGAGGATCGGCCAGGAACCACAATAAAGAGTTTCGTTCCGAAGTTGGCAAAGATGTTGGCGCATGCGCGGCCGAAGCCATCACCGTAGGCGAGAAGCATGACGACCGTGGCGATGCCCCAGGCCATGCCCAGCATGGTGAGCGCGGTACGGCGCCGGTTGTGGCGCATCGCGTTGTAGGACTCGTGGAGCAGGTCGCGCATCATAGGGCTATTTGTAATTGTTGATCTGTAATTTCCAATTTCAAGTCTCCGAAACACAATTGCAAAATTACAAATTGAAATTTGCAAATCCTCATTACTCCTGCCTCAAGGCCTCGACTGGTTCTAGGCGGGCGGCCTTGCGCGCGGGATAGAGTCCAGCGGCAACGCCTGCGAGAGTAAGGCTGGCGATGGCCAAGATGGCAGTTTTCAGAACCAGCCGCGGCGGATCGAAGCCGCCGGGGCCATTGTAATTGCGGAACATGGCCATGAAGCCGCCGATCAGTCCCATGCCGATGAGTCCGCTGCCCAGCGTGAGCAAAATGCCCTCAGCGAAGAATTGCAGCATGATGCTGCGATTGGTGGCGCCCAGGGCCTTGCGCAATCCGATTTCGCGCGTGCGTTCGGTGACGGAGATGAGCATGATGTTGATGACGCCGATGGCGCCGAGAGCGAGCGTGACTAGACCGACGGTACCGAGGAATTCGTTCATCGCATCGAAAATGGTGCCCATCATCTGCGCTTGCTTGACGGTGTCCCAGCCTTCGAAGGCGTCTTCATCGTGATAATCGAAGTGGTGATTGCGCGCGATTACGCGGCGAGCCTCATCTTGAGCGAGCAGGTGTTCATCGGCTACGCGCGGCTGATAGTTGAGGCCCGATATCGCGTCGTACGCTTCCTCGCCCTTGAGCGGGAAGTCACTGCGCATCACCTGGAATGGAATATAGCAGCGGGTGTTGGTGGAGTTGTCGTCACCGCGGCCAACGCGCTTCAGAGTGCCGATGACTTCGAAGCGATAGCCATTGAGCAGAATGAACGAGCCGACGGCGGGACGTCCCGGAAAGAGGTTGCGCGTCATCTCATCGCCGAGGACGACCACGTCGCGTTTCTGAACTTCGTCGGGGCCGTTGAGCCAGCGTCCCAGTTTCAGCGGGAGGAAGCGGATGCCGTTGTACTGCGGTTCGGCTCCGGTGAGTTGGCCACTGGCGCTGGCGAATTCGCTGATGGCGTGTACCTCGTTGGTGACGAGGACGGGAGTGATGGCGCGAATGTGGGGAGCTTCTTTGCGGATGTCGAGGTAATCTTGATAAGTTAGCCGATACTGGCGTGCGGAGTTCGTGCTGCCCTGTACGGCCGGAGCGCGACCGGGGAAGAGCATCATGATGTTTTCTCCGTACTCCGAAAGGCCGCGCTGGTTACCGGTTCTGAAGCCCTCGCCGAGCCCGACCAGCAGGAGCAAAGAACCGACACCCCAGGCGATGCCGAACATGGTAAGGAACGAACGCAGTTTGTGCGCCCAGAGGGTGGCGAAAATCTGCGCGAAGATGTCGATCACCATTTGCATGGGGTTGATAACTCGCGGAGTACCAGGGCTTAGCCGTCAGCCTTCAGCTCTCAGGGAGCACGGGTTCCTGTCATTAGGATAGCAGCCGGGGGGATGGGGTACACCACCAAAAGTTTTGGCCCGAAAGAGAGCCGCCGGATACGCCGAATGGTTCCTCGGCCATTGCGGACCTGAACGACCCCCTCAGTTCCCAATATGGCGCTCTCTCCGACGTGCGTAACCCTCTCCAGTTGGGGGAAACCCAGAAAGCCGCAGATGCCTTTGATAGTGCGGATGGTACGAAACAAGCCAGACTGCGCATCCCGATCATGGGGGCTCTCCAGTTCCGGTCCAGCCGGTCCAGGTTCTCGTAACTCTCGACCAGAAAGTCCTTGACGATACCGCTGTCACTGTCCGTGTCGCTCACCGCAGCCGTTCCTTCCGAAGTTGGGAGCGATTTCCGGCGGGTGAAGGGCTACTAGTCGCTACCTGCCTTCCCGCCCCGCTTGGCGCCTGTCTTGATGGTATGGAGTGGGTTCTCATTTTCGGGTGAACGGCCGGGCCAACCCCTTCCATTGTCTATCGTCTGTTCGCGCAATGTTCGTTAGGAGGCCATCTCCCTTTGGAACGAGAAAACCAGCCTGGGGCAGCGGCCTGCACTAACACGCCCTACTTTCGTAACTCCGGATACGTTCCACGGCAGACTAGAATCCGAAGAGGCATGAATCAGCAAGCATTCCAACAGGTGAGCCAGAACAGTCCCTTGGCGATTCCGACCCAGATGCGCCGGATCGAAGGCCGGGAATGGTGGCTGTGGGGATTCGCAGTTGCGGTAACGCTGGCCTTGACCCTGGGGATCATCTCGTTCACTTTTCCCTGGTTTAATGCCGGCTCGGACGTTTCTTACTGGTTTGATCTCAGGGAATGGGTACGCGGTCTGGCGGCTCTGGTATTACTTTTCGACTTTTACGCGATTTATCAACACATGCAACTTCACCGTATTCGCAGGCAGTTGGCGGAGCGAGATCAGCTTTTTCAACTTATCAGTGAAAATGCCGCCGACATGATCGCGCTGGTCGACGGCGATGGACGCCGGTTGTACAACAGCCCCGCCTATCTAAAGGTTCTCGGGTATTCTCCCGAGGATTTGAACGCCACTTCCTCGATTGAGCAAATTCATCCCGACGATCGCCCGAGAGTATTGAAAGCGGCGGAAAAAGCGCGCCTGAGCGGCCAGGGAGAACGGATGGAATACCGGGTACGCCATAAAGATGGCTCCTGGCGCACACTGGAATCGACCGCGAGCCCGATCCGAAACGAAAAAGGCCAGACCGACAAACTCGTAATCGTGAATCGCGATATTACCGAGCGCAAGCGGGCCGAGGAAATGCTGGCCCACAATGCTTTCCACGACGGACTTACTAACCTGCCCAACCGCGCTCTGTTCCTCGACCGGTTGCAACAAGCGCTGACCCTTTCTAAGAGACACCCGAACTACAAATTCGCGGTATTGCTCATTGACGTCGACGAATTCAAAATCATCAATGACAGCCTGGGACACGCAGCGGGTGACGATCTGCTGATTCAAATCGGACAAAGGTTGAAGGAGTCGGTGCGGCGAGCCGATACGGTCTCGCGTCCACGCACGAGCGATGTGCCTGACCGGCCTGCCAATGACGATACGTTAGCCAGACTTGGCGGCGATGAGTTCACGATTCTCTTGGATGACATCCGAGACCCCATTGAAGCGGTACGCGTGGCGGAACGAATGCAAGCGGAGCTGGCGATCCCCTTCGTAGTGAACCAGCAGGGCATAGTAATTTCGGCGAGCATCGGAATCGCCGCCAGCACCAGCCCTCACACCCACGCGGAAGATCTCCTGCGGGACGCGGATATCGCCATGTATCGCGCCAAACGGGCGGGAAAGGCCTGCTGTGAAGTGTCGGACACGGCCATGCATGAGAATGCAGTGAAGCGGTTGCAACTAGAAACCGACTTGCGCAAGGCCCTCGAGCAGGGACAATTCCGCGTTTACTACCAGCCCATTGTGTCATTGCAAACCGGTACGATCACGGGCTTCGAGGCTCTGACGCGGTGGCAACGTCCGGAGGGCATACTCGCACCGATTGCGTTCATTGCGGTTGCGGAGGAGACGGGACTCATCATCCCCATGAATCGGCAACTGCTGCGCGAAGCCTGCCAGCATCTGCGATCGTGGCAGTCGGAATTTCCTTCCGACTCGCCCCTGACCATGAGCGTGAATATTACCTCCCGGGAGTTCGTCCAGCCCGATCTGGTTAGCGAGATCCGCAAATCCCTCGATGAGACCGGGGTTGATCCCGGCTGCCTGCAACTTGAAATCATAGAAACCATTGCCATGGGCGATGCGGAAAAATCCGGGCATGTGCTCGCGCAATTGAAGGCCCTCGGCGTGCGCTTGAGCATCGATGATTTTGGTACTGGGTACTCCTCACTCAGCCGCCTGCGCCGGATTCCCGTGGATACCTTGAAAATCGATCGTGCCTTCATTTCGAACATGGACACGGACCCGGAAAACCGCGAAATCGTGCGGGCAATTATTGTACTGGCCCATAATCTTGGGTTGAAGGTTGTCGCTGAAGGGACGGAGAAGGAAGAGCACATTGATCTGCTCAAGCAGTTCAATTGCGAGATGGCACAGGGATACCTTTTCTCCCGGCCCGCCGACGACCAGGCGATGTTGAAGCTGTTAGCCAGCAACCGCAACGCCCGCGCAGCAGCCGCCGGTAGCTAGAAACCAACAAATTCGGACGGGGGGCCAAGAGCCTGACCGAACTCCTCAGTTGAGGCAAGAGGCAAGCCAGGGGCTCACCTCTTGCTCCAGTCGTCGTTAGTTGTTTATTCGTCTATTGTTTTTTCGTCCGCCGTGAACTAGGCGGCTTTGCCAGCGGCAATTCTGTGAGGTGTTGAGGTGTGGACGTTGAAGGTCCGCACGGCGGGAGCACTCTCTAAGTGATGCGAGAGGATGTCAGTGACCTTTGCGAACTGCTCCCGTTGATAGCGTTCAGCGTCCTCTTTTGTCTTCCAGAAGCTCAGCGCCATGACTCGATTCGGCTCGGTCTCTGAAGTGAGGACGGTCTCGTCGATGAAACCGGCTTGCTGGCGGAGGATCGGCAGGACCTTTTCGTTGATCGTATTTGCGAGTTCGTGGGACTTTCCGGGTTTGGTGCTGACTTCAACTACTCGTGTGAACATGGGAAGTTCTCCTTTCGTAGGCTACGGATTGAAAGGAACGTCGCGCGAGATGCGCGGCGCAGTATGTCAGCCTAATTGTGGCCAGAACATAACGCTACTCCCGTTACGCGGGCGTCGTCAAGGCATGGGGTGGGGCCATGCCGGTTGTAGTTGTAAGATCTCTGAAGTCAATCGGGTAGGTGCAAAGCAAGCGGCGGGCATAGGGTCGCGGTTTGACAGAATTTCGTTTTTTCTTCTCGTGTGAAGGGGATTGGCGGGCGCTTTTCTGTTAACGCAGGTGAAGCCAACCCCCTTGGCATGTGCTTGCGCCCAACTGGATACTGATTCGTGGCACGTGAGGAGTCAGAACCAGGCAACATCTTTCCCCTGGCCTTGGATGAGTCTTAAGTGGTTTGCACGCTTTTTTGCACGGTTTGGAGCAAGGGTAAGGGATCGGGAGCACTTCGGACAGGTGATCGTCCATGTCAAACGGGCCCTGCGGAAGGATCGGCGGTTAACTGCGGACGAGTTTAACCAACTACTCCAGCTTTCCGAGGCAATTATCGAGTACGGTCGAATGATCCAAGCGTACGGCAGGTACTCCGTGCCGAACGTGATCCTCGAGATCACAGAATTGGCAAACCGCTTCAGGGAGACGCCACAGACCATTGAAGACGCGCTCCTGCTGCTACGGGACATCGGTTGTGCTCAGCCTGCAGAGCTGGACGGATGCTGGAAATTGCAACTGGGCAGGTGCTCTTCTCAACGACCGCAAGGGCTTTCACTCGGCGATGCGCCACTCCTATGGTTTCGACGATCATGCTTTGGATCCAGGCACTGCTTAACGTCCTTCGCGTTAAGGATCGAGCCGGCATAACCGAAAATGATCATTTTGGCCATCTCTTATTGGAATAATTGCAATGGAGAAAACCCGCACCCTCAACCTATTTACACACGCAGCTTGACGTCACCCCCTGGGGTGGCAAGCTTGACAATGGTGGCGCACAAGCCTACGATTGATGTTGAGCAAGCACCTTTCTTACTCTTTCAGCTTTCTGAACCAAAGTTAGCCTATCTGAAAATTGACTCCTTTTCGATTGCTCTGAGGAGAAGTCCGAGTGAAGACTGTTGATCGCTGGGGATCTTTCCGATGCCAAACCCAAGCGGATCAAGGTTCATGTTGGCAGCGAGTGGAAAGGAACCATGAAAAACATTAAGTTTGTTGTGAAAGTCAACCGCGGCGGCGCCCATGCACCTCAGTACGTGCTGCGGATTGATCGGCTTCCCATCCAAACGACAACCAACCGCAAGCTGGCCCTGGTGATGGGGAGATTTACAGCTGAAGACGCGGTTAAATCCATGCAAAACTCCCATTGCAACCCGGAGTTGGTATCCGTACGGGTTGGCGCCTAGCACTTTCTCAACGTCTAGCATTTTCTGAACGAAAGTGTGGCGCGGACCTGATCTAAGCCGAGGATCCCGTGGCCGGACTATTCGACAGAGTTGATTTCTGAATTTTACCGCCTAGTCCTCCGGCTGCTTTTTATCCGATGCTGGCTGGCCCGCTTTCTATGGCTGGAAACCCAGTATTTGAGGGCGATCCCACATGATACCGGTCACTTTGTGGGGCTACCCGCAACCGCCGGAACTGGAGTCGCCGACTTCAGTTGTTCCAACTGTGCCAGCACCTCTTTCCAATCATCCTGGTCCTTTTTCGTCTTGATCGAAGCCGAGAGGTCGGAATAAAAGTCGAGGATGTTGTCGCGCAGCTCGGGAGTCGTGCGATCGAACTTTTTGCCCGCCAACTGATCCAGCAACTTTGCGTAGGTGTCGTCGGCTAGCGAGTATTCCGCGGCTTTGGTCGGTTTACCACTATCCAGGTCGGTGTTGGGAAGCTGAAGGGAATCGGCGCGCTCCGCGTGCAGGTAGGTTCGATATTGATCGACGGTCGCATTAATGCTCTTGAAATACATGTCCTCGGTCTGGGGAGTCGGATTCTTGAAGCCCAGCCCTTTGAAGGGACCGATTTTCGGCATGTAACGAAAGATTATTGCCAGGACCCGGGCTCCGAATCCGGACTTGGTATAGTCCTTTCCCCACTCCTTTTCATAGCTGGAGCGCGAAAGGCGATAAAGGAACTGTTTTTTTGCGAAGTCAGGGCGCTCGGCCATTATTTCCTTCTTATGGGTCTGCAGTGCGACCTGGGTCATCTCTGGGATCAGCCGACTGACGGAGAAACGATAGGTACCGACAGAGAGATCTTCACGAGCGATCACATCCTTGAAGTCGAGTCCGTATACCACCGGGAAGACTCGCTCCAATAGGGGCTTTGACACTTGAAACCCGATGAAATCGTGGTACTGCTGCGATGCATAACGATTCTTTGCCACCTGCGCCATGTCGAAGCCGAACTCCGTTTTTATGTGTGCCGTCTTGTCCTGCGCATACGTGACGACCTTGCCGTACTTCCTTTGCAGCTTTGGATACTCGATGGCCACTGCCTGGTTCACTGCCGGGTGTCCGGTGATGTCCGATGTATAGTGGGCCAGCGCGCCCAGAGCGAAGGCATATTCGTTAACGTCGGCGCTCTCCAGCAACATCTCGTGGACGAAATCTCCGGTACGAACGTAGTGCACCAGGTTGCTGAATTGTTTGTTGCCGAAAGGGTAATAACCCAGGTCCTGGATGACGGCGCCTCCGTAGGCATAGGCATGTGCTTCTTTGATCTGATCGTCCGAGAGACCGGGATATCGCTTGAGCAACAGGGGGCGGATATCATCGGACCAGAGCAGGTCTACGATTTCCTCGTGGGTCAAAACAGAGTAAGCGAACGAAGCGCCGCCGCACATCACCACGATGAGAAGAACTGTCACTATCCGCTGAGTCAGCAGTCGCCAAAGGGCGGTTGTGGCGCGGAGCGACGGGGGTGAGTGCATGGCGCTGGTGAAACCAGATCTTTGCATGGGTTCGTGAACCTTCCAGGCGATCTAAGACAATCTCCAGAAACCAGTCTGGCATTGATATTGATGCGATTCTGATCAAGAGTGTACAGGTCCGGCCGGTAATTGCCTGTACAGAGGTTCCTGTAGGTCATAGGAAAGAGCACGCGAGCCCCGGGGTGGGCCCGCGCCAAGAGCGCTCCGCAGCGACGGCCCTGCTCTTCTTTTTCGGCCAAAATCCGCTTCGGTTAAATTCGGCCGAGAAGCAGAAGAATGAGAACGATGATGAGGATCAGCCCTAATCCTCCGGTCGGAGCGTAGCCCCAGTTTCGACTATGCGGCCACCGCGGCAGCGCGCCAAGGAGGGCTAGGATCAAGATCACAATCAATACAGTTCCAAGCATGTCTCGGCTCCAGGTTATGGATTCATAGCGCTATGGATTCATGAAGGGTGCAGCCTCTCGCGAAGCCGCACCGGGTAGAAAATGCTACATTGAGATGCTGATCGCAATTCCGACGTTGGGATACCTGCGGTCGAACAGATAGTATCCGTTATCGACATAGGTGACGTAAACGTCGTCGGTGTCGTACCAGTCATTCGCCCAGTATCCTGGCCACGGGTCAACCATGCTGAACCAATAACCGTTGTATTGGAAACGGGGATATCCACCCACAACGAGGAAGGGGAGGCCGTAGATGCGGAATCCGTGGTCCTGACCGAAATATCCACGGAAGCGCTCGTCAGGAATGCGGTAGCCGTTATAGCCACCGCGTTGCTGCCAGTTGCGGTGGTCGGAATCCCAGCGTTGTGAACGATGCTGCTGCCAGGCAGCCTGCTGGACACGCTGTTGTTGCTGCGTGCGCAGGGGACGTTGATTGCCCCGCTGTTGCTGGGCGTGCTGTTGCTGGTTGTTGTGGCCTTGACGCTGCTGTTGTTGGGCGTGCTGTTGCTGGCTGTTGCGGTCCTGAGGCTGCTGTTGTTGGGCGTGCTGTTGCTGGCTGTTGCGGTCCTGAGGCTGCTGTTGCTGGGCGTGCTGTTGCTGGTTGTTGTGGCCTTGACGCTGCTGTTGTTGGGCGTGCTGTTGCTGGCTGTTGCGGTCCTGAGCCTGCTGTTGCTGGGCGTGTTGTTGCGGCTCTTGCTTTTGGGCCGGCTGCCGTTGCTGCTGAACGTGCTGTTGCTCGGGTTTGGCTTGCTCCTGCTTGCTCTGTTGCTGATCGGGATGGTTTTGCTTTTCGCCGCGCTGCTCCTGCTGTGTATAGGCTGGAGCGGCAAGTCCAAGAAGTAAAGACAGAACTGCCGTGCTGATAGCGCCAACTAGTTTCATATATCCTTCCTCGCGGAACTATTCGGTAGCTAATGTTTGCTCTAGCGCAAGCTTCCCGTTGTCGCGTTGATCGCGCTGCCGATGGATTCGCCGGACACCAGAAGTTCAACTCTCCGGTTCTGCTGCCGGCCGGAGGAGTCATCGTTTGAGGCGACCGGTAAAGTGTTGCCGTAGCCTCGGGCTGAGACCGAATTCGTCAATACACCTTGTTGCACAAGGTAGTCGCGCACGGATCCGGCACGATTCTCAGACAGTGTTTGATTCATCGCATCGCTACCCACATTGTCGGTGTAGCCGCCGATTTCGATGCTGAGTCCAGGGTAGGCGAGTAGAATGCCGGCGACTTTCGCAAGCTTCTCTCGGGCGCCCGGCTTCAACGAATATTTTCCGGTGTCAAACAATACGTCGGACATGCTGACAATGAGGCCGCGCGCACTGTCGCGAGTCTGAAGAATGGAATTCAACTGCTCGGACAATCGCGTGCGCATCGCCACTTTGTCGGTTTCCGCCTGTTGCGCGCTTTGTTGTGACTGCTGCGCGGCCAAGCGGGATTGTTCTGCATCAGCCTGGGCTGCAGAAAGTGCAGTGGCTGACGTGGCAACGTCGGCGCGGGCATTTGCTGTATCGGATTCTGCCTGAGCCTTGGCGGCCCGGGCGTTGGCTGCATCAGATTCGGCCTGACTCCTTGCCGCTTGAGCATTCGCGGTGTCGGACTCGGCTTGCTCTTTCTGGCGTATCGCGTCATCAGCCTGCCCCTTTGATTTCGCTTGAGCATCCGCTGAATCCTGACGCTCGTTTGCCAGGCGTAGCTCGCCCATCTTCTTGACAGCGATTTCGCGAGCATCTTCAGCAGTCTGCACTGCCTCGCGGGCGACCGCGATCAGCGGCTTGTTTTCGATGTGTTTTCTGGTGGCATATTCATCAGCGTTGTTCATCAACCGGACCGCACGCTGATAGCTGTCACTGGCATACTGCTCGGCGCCCTCGGATTGAGCGATGCGCAGGGCATTGCGCGCCTCGAAGAACTCCAATGGCAACCTGGCATTCAGAACCACGGGGTCGAACTTGTAGCCGGTGGGAATGTAGCCGCCACGCTCCATGAGTTCGTACTTCGCATTTACCGCCTCGGTAGTTCCCCTGGTGTCATCCCGAACCACGTTCTCAAGGACGACCAGGTTGCTGGGCTGCCGCACGGCATAATAAGGTTCTGCGGTAACAATCAGAGCGAAGGCCTGAAGGTCGGTGGTCACGCGCAGTTTGCTGCGATGGTTTTCGCCGACTAACACCTCGCCCAGGTTCATGGCCCGGCCTTCGGGCGAAATCGCCCACAGAACGTACGTCAGATATTCATTGCCGAAGGTCGTCGGCTTCCGCAGGTTGCCAAATTCCGCGTCGATCTCAATCGATCCGCGCTTGCTGTTCACTTCGGCGTTACCCTCCGCGGAGCCCATCAAGTCGGTGCCCGCGAAATCCAGCTTGGTGGAACCGCTGCGATGCTTGTAGTTGACGGCCTGCACGCTACGGCTGACCACGGTGACGTGGAATGTCGGCGTGTGAGCCATGGGTTCAATGGCCACGGTTGTTGGTGAATTGGTTTGAGCAAATGCGCTCATACTGAGGGTGATTCCGACTGCTAACAAGAGGTTTGATTTCAAGGTATCTCCTTACGGACAGACGTTCGTCCGACGTGTTGCGTTGTAGTGAATGTTGTGGGCGTGCGTTGAGGGCTTCTTGGCTGGTTTTCCCCTTATATCATCCTTGATACATCCACATCATCCTTTAGGTGCCGACGTGGATTCGGGAAAGGGAATTAAAGAGTCCAAAAACATTCAGGATCCACAGAACCACGGCAATGACCACGACGCCGTTCAAAATTGATTTGATGGTCCCCTGCATGGGGATGAAACGATTCACCAGCCACAGGAGGACACCCACCACAATGAGAACTTCGAGCAGTTGAATTAGAGGCATAGCTGTTCACCTTCCTTATTTCGCGGGCTTACACCTCTTATACGTTCTGACGTGTTGCCCTTTTGTGCGTCCGAGAGTTCTTAGGGTCGAATCGGATTAGCGGTAGATAAACAATAACGGGTGAGGACTTTCGTGTCTGAGCAAGATAGCTCACATGCCGAGATTAGATGGTCTGATTAGGCCTTTGTGCGCAAGACTGGATACTACAAAAGGGCGAGTCTCAGCGACTCTTACGATTCGGTTTTGGCGAGATTCGCTCCCTGGACAGCCGAGGTCGGCTGTCCCTACGTGAGTTTTTCCGCAGACTGAGACGGGGCAAGCCCCGTCTCTACAGGTGGAGGAACTTGTGTCGTCGCGAAAGCGATGCCCGGATATGAACCATAGTGGCGCCCGATCAAATCACCGGTCTTTCAGCGTGGCGGTTGTTGCTCAGCGGCATGCCGCTGAGCGGCGCATCGGGACTATCGGCAACGCTCAACCCCACGGCATGCATCAGTCCCCAGGAATACTCAAATTCCTGTCCACAGTTCAAGCAGACCTGGTACGTCCGTTTCTTGATCGTGAAGACCGCAGTCCGTTGGCGGTGATGGCATCCGAAGGCAAACTGAAACATTTGCAGCAGCGGTTTCATAAATCCTCAGCTCGGTTCCGGCGCTCGCAACTCCCATGGGCATCCAGCCAATCGAGCAGAGAGCGCACGCTGGCGCGAGCCAGGGCGATGGAGCAATCCGCGGCTCCGTAGTAAATATTGATGGTGTCGCCATCGGGATTTATGGTGTAACCGCAGGGGAACACGACATCATCGACGTCGCCGTGACGTTCGTACTCGGCCTCGGGGCCAAAGATCCACGAATCCCCTCGCAGCAGGCATTTTTCCGGGTTTTCAAGATCGAAGAGGGCCAAACCCAATCGATACAGACAGCCGGACGGCGTATGCCGTACTCCGTGATAGAGCACGAGCCATCCTCTGGACGTCTCAATCGGGGGCGGCGACAACCCAATTTTATTTGCGTCCCACCAGGCACCGAGGCGCGCTTCTAACATAAGCCGGTGTCTGCCCCAATGGCGCAGGTCGGGAGAGTAGGAAATCCACATGTGGGCTCCGAGGGTCGTCATCGGCCGATGAATGAGCGCCCAGTAGCCATTGATTCTTCGCGGCAGAAGCGCCGTATCTTTGTCATCAGGCGGCATGATGACGCCGTAGCGCTCGAAACTTCGGAAGTCTTTGGTGAGAGCCAGGGACACTCCAGGACCACCGCGCGAATAGGAGGTGTAGGTGACCACATATTGCTGAAGTTCGGGCACGAAAGTGATGCGGGGATCCTCAATGCCCCAGATTTCCTCGGGAAACTCGCGTGGGCTGGGCATTAAGGTGGGTTCGCGGTCAATTTCCCATCCATCGACTCCGTTGCGAGAGCGCGCGGCGCAGAGATGGGATAAACCGCGCCGGTCTTCGACACGGCAGAGGAGCAGAGTGGTTCCATCCGGCAGCAGGGTGGCGCCGGCATTGAAAACGCTGTTGATGGAGTACGGCCAATCCTTGCCGCTGAGGATGGGGTTGCCGGGGTGACGCAGAAGCAGCGGCGGGTAGTGAGTGCTTTCGATGTGCAAAAGGGTCGCTTCGGGAGCAGTCATGACTTAGTTTTCCGGCCTTTCAGATTTCTGCAGCGAACGCATTTCGAGGAGTGCCATCAGGAAAGACAGCGAGGATTCCGCACCCTGATTCTGATTGACGCGGTCGGGATGCAACCCGTCCCGGCAGCCGCCGGTTTCAGGATCATAAAGAGGAAGTTGGAGGTCGTTGTCGCCCAGAAACCAGTTGAAAGCCGACCAGGCTTCGCTGCGCCAGCGGCGGTCGCCCGTCACGCGATACGCTTCGAGACACGCGGA
>Ga0207146_10048_pt1 | contig 29730 bp, 28 predicted proteins | sample Alteio_BWMinHeat_36_FD_153539 | JGI IMG/M metagenome (GOLD analysis project Ga0207146, IMG submission 153539) | Enriched cells from forest soil in Barre Woods Harvard Forest LTER site, Petersham, Massachusetts, United States -... | ecosystem: Environmental > Terrestrial > Soil > Temperate forest >...
GCTTCCAGAAATGAGCACATCGGCGCCGGCAGCGATCACGCGCGGCGCTGTGTCTGGCGTGATGCCCCCGTCGACCTCTATGAGGCAATCGTTTGCTCGCCCAGCCGCCGCAAGCATGGCCTTCACGCGCGAAATTTTTCCGACAGCGCTCTCCATGAACTTCTGGGCCGCAAATCCAGGGTTAACACTCATGATGAGTACGGTGTCAAAGGCGTGCATGATGTGTTCTAGAACGCTTTCGTGGGTCGCGGGGTTCAGCGTGATTGTCGCTTTTTTACCCAGCTCGCGTATGTGCATGAGCAGGCGCTCAACATGGTGGGTAGCCTCGACATGCACGCCAATGCTGTCGGCGCCAGCCTTCGCAAAATCAGCGACATAGCGCTCGGGATTGCTGATCATGAGGTGTACATCGAGCGGCAGCTTCGTATACTTGCGAACCGCTTTAACGACGAGAGGTCCCATAGTAATGTTGGGGACAAAGTGCCCGTCCATCACATCAATGTGAATGCGGTCTGCGCCGGCCGCTTCGACTGCAGCGAGTTCGTCTTTGAGACGTCCAAAATCTGCCGAGAGTATTGACGCGGATACTTGCACCATGGGTCTAACCTCGCTGATTGGTCAAATGCTAGACTGCGCGGGCCAGCATCGCAAGGCACGATCGTCGCCTAGCTGCGTTTTACAATTCGCGCCGCGTAAAAAGCATCGGCGTCATGCAGATGGGGCCACAACAACAAATCGCCCCTCGGGGTTAGCGCCGACCCCGGCAGCCAAGGCAACGTTGTTTTGACTGGCTCGCGTGTGAAGCCAGGATGTTTCTTTAAAAAACGCTCGATAACCGCTTCGCCTTCTTCGTGCATGGGCGTGCAAACAGAATACACCAGCGCACCGCCTACCTTGAGCAACCCTGCTCCCGCCCCAACCAATTTGAGTTGTGTCTGGGCATGCCTTTGTAGCTCAGGTTCTACAAAACGCGTTTCAGGATGGCGGCGCAGTGTCCCAAGGCCAGAACAAGGCGCGTCGACGAGCACTTTGTCGGCCTTGCCCTGAAGCGCCCGCAACGTCTCATGTTTGCTCGCGTCGCCGACGACAACCGCAACCGGTAGACCCAAGCGTTTCGCATTTTGCTCAATGCGTTTAGCGCGCTCAGCGCTCACATCGCAGGCAATCACTTGGCCCGCCTCACCCACTGCGGCCTTAAGCACCATGCTCTTGGTTCCAGGTGCGGCGCATAAATCAACGACGGTGTTTCCCGGCGCTGCCCCTACGAGCAGGGCGACGGTCTGACTCCCCGGATCTTGTATGACGGCATGAAGCTCGCGCAGCGCAGCGTCGAGTGGCTGCTCTGACTGTGAGGGCATCTTGAAAGCACCCGGTACGAAGGCGTGAGGTTCGAATTGGTCCTGCCGGCCTGCTCTGTCATGCAGCTGCCTCGCGTAGAGTGTCGGCCGTTCGTTCATGGCAGCGACAGCAGTTAGCCATTGCTCTTTAGGCAACACGTTACATATTCGCTCGCACAGCACCAGCGGCACAAAGAACGCTTCTGACAAACGCGCTGCATCGACCGCATCGGCCCTCAGCAGCACGTGAGGCGCAGACCCAAGCCTGCGCAACACCGCATTGGCAAAGCCAGCTAAGCCAGGTCGTATCCTTTTGACGGCCGTCACCGCTTCATTTACGGCGGCATGTGCCGGAATGCGCTCGCTTAGGTGCTGTAGCTGGTAGGCGGCAACGAGCAAGTGTGGCCAAACAGCAGGATCGACTTTCGCCTTGCGCTCACATGCGCGCTCAACCGAAGCCTTAAGCGCCCCATGCCAGCGAAGCGTGCCATATACGAGCTCGGTGCATAGCGCTCTGTCGTCGGCTCTTGCAATTGAGCCGAGCTCATCGTCGAGCAGCGCGCTGGAATAAGCCTCGCCTTTTTCGGCTTGCCTTACAATTCGTGCGGCCAATCTGCGCGGGTTTTGCTCTTGTTTCGAAGGTGTTTTCGGATGGGGGTGTGCTTTCGAACGCAAGTGCGCTCTAGGCGGAACGGCTTTTTGCTGCATTGATTTGCTCACAAAATTGCAGAGCGCGCAGACACACTTCGTCGCGCTCTTTGTCAATAATCAATAAATGTTGAGAATGGGGGAACCACACTTCGCCGACTAGATTTCTGGAAATCCTGTGTACCACGCGTGCGCATTTCTTTGCGTTGATGACATGGTCCCTGCCACCAAAGGCTGACCACACCGGCGCGCCCAGCTCTGTTACCTCAGCTAAGGTTTTAAGACGCAGCCGCTCAAATTCTTTGAGTCCTTTGACGGGCACCTCGGTGCCTGTCGGATTTTGCCGGCGCATATTTTCATCGCCCACATCTCCCCCGCGCTCGGACTTGGGAAATGATTTAAGGATTCTCCACAATCCATGGCGAGCCGCAAAACCAACGACCGCACCATCGAGCCGCAAATGGAAAGCGGGCGCGAGCAGCAGCAGCGCGTCGACATCACGCGGGTATTTTTGCGCGAGTAAACAGGCCAAAAGCCCGCCCATCGAGAAACCCGCTACAATGCGCGGTTTGTTGCGGGGCAGCGCACGCCAGGAGTTGTCGGCGTCGCCAATCCAGTCTTCGGCTCTGGTGTTATTCAGCGCGTCAACGCCAGCGTGATGCCCGGTAAGCAGAGGCACATGAACTTCAAAACCCTTCGCATGAAGTTCGTTGGCAAGGGGCATGACATCGAATGGCGTGCCGGTAAAGCCGTGCATCACAAGCACCGAAGCTTTGTTGCCTGCACCGTGAAATGACAAAGTGTCAGTGGCCATTTAGTGAATTACCACAGGCCCAAACACGGCCGGGTCTGTGATGGGCTGCCTGGTGGAAAAGCTCTCATCGAGCGGATGCCAGTGCTCAATGTTGCGCTCACCCATGCACCAACACAAGAAAACGGGCTGGCGATGACGTTCGCCCAGAAAATCGGCGCGTGCAGGAAACACGCTCTTAATGTGCACGCCGCAGGTCTGCAGCTGCAAAATCTCCATTCGGATTTGCGCCTCAATGGTCTTAAGACGCTTCTTTTTGCGCTCAATCTCGCGTTGAATACTTGCCGTCGCCTTTCTCGCGTTTTCATCGGCTGTGGCCGCTATCAGATCCGCAAGCGTCCTCATTTCGCCGCCGGCTGCCCCCGCCCCTCCAGCTCCTCCTGCCACTCCGGCACCGCCAGCGCCAGCGCCAGCAGCCGCTGGGCCAGTCGCAGGCGCTGTCTTGCGTTTTTCAAAAGCCTGCAACGCCTCACTCAAGTTTTGCCCCTCCGCAATAATCCGCTGCATACGCGCAAAGCGTTCTTTCACAAACGGCAGAAGGGTATTGGCTTCTTGGAGGGTAAGGGGTCGTAACATCATAGCAACATACTGTACTCATGAACCGTTGCGAAGACAAGGGCGTGGGCTTTTGCCCAGCCTGTTTGCCAGATGCGGCGCTAATATTTCAATCCACGGGCTCAAACTCCGCACCCTTGTAAAACTCAAAGAAACCAATAAACGCGATGAATGCGCCAACGGCCACCGTGCAATAGTAGCCAAACAGAATGTCTACACCGCTGGCCATTTGCGAGCCAACGCGCAGGCAATGGACGACAAAGCCCAAGCTAAACACCATGGATAGATTTCCCAACAGAAGCAGGGCTAGGGCCTTTCGGCGGTTCACGAGCCTAACTCCCGCGCTCTTTTGCCGTCCATAGCTGCCAGAACGCTTTAGTGCGAAAAGCAAAGTAAGTGCGGCCACAGTTAAGGGGAAATGAATGCTTTGATCCATGGCGGGGGGCACTGTCTCCCAAAAAGAAACCCAGGGAAAAAGGGTGGCTACTATAAGCCCCAACGCGGCAGCCGAAGAAGCGCGTTCCATTGGACTCATGTCAAGCGCCGCAAGTTTGAGATCTATATAAAGCGCATCGATCTCAAAAGCGATGTCGTCGCGCGTTCGCCTGATGCGCTCGGCGAATGAGCGGCGGCTTAACTTTGAAGGCGAACCCATGTGGTGTGTCATACGTGGCCCTCTTTGCCCATTAGCCGAAGCGACGAGAAAATGGTCACGCAACTTTTAAAACTCTAGGTCGATACTAGGCGAGGAGGTGGATAATGACCTTTCGTGTAGGCCCAACAAGACCTAATTCCCTTCCTTTGCACTCGGGTGTTTCTATTGCGTCAAAGCAGAGTGCTGGCGGTGATTTTTCTGCCCATATGCGGCAGGCCATGAGATCTGGTGCACAGGTGGCTAGCGACACGGCACGCGTGGCATCTTCGCACGTGCCCGGGGCGGCAATGATGTCGAACGTGCTGAGTGCTGCCGCTGCCGATTTGGGATCAGATGGTTCATCTGGCTCAGGCATGCCAGGGATTTCAGGCATTGCCGATGCCGGCGGCATAGGCGGTGCGGGCTCGGGTATTGGCTCGTCGCTGGGTGGCATTGGCGGTATGGGGACTGGTACCGGTGTCGCCGGGCCAAATGGCAAAATAGATCTGCAGCAGACTGCCGCACAAATTCAAAGAGACATGGTGGCGTCGAACATGCTCATGATTAAATTGCAAAACGACATGCAAACCAAGAGTCAGCTCTTTATGACTGTGTCCAACATGCTAAAGAGCAAAGGCGACGCTGAAAAAAGTGCAATTGCCAACATGCGTTAGACAACTGTCTTTGGGAGTCAAAATCTATGCGTATTCGTTCTTCTGATTCAGTCACTGCCAGCAATCAAACCCAGATTGAAAAATCTGAAAAAGCGACGCTCAAATCCCCATCGGTTAACGCCAAAAGCACTGCGTCTGAACTAGGTTCTATTGATAGGACAGCAGTCAGACAGAGTGTGGAAGCCATGACCTTAGATCGAAACGAACTTCAGCAATTAGCTTCCAAAGTCCAAGCTGGGAGCATTGGAAAAGAAGACATGATTGGTGCTTTCGTCGACATGGTCGTCGATAAGCGCTTTAATGCGATGTCCGATTCACAGATGATGGCATCGGTGAAAGCGAATGTCCTCGAGTGTGTGACGTCGGATCCAGTCTTTGGTGATCGGCTAAAACGCGCGTTATCAGAATTGGCCTAACGCGAATAAGCCCTTGGCCATCCGTGTTGTGCCTTTAGAGCCAGTCAAACGGCTCCAAGAGGCATACAACATGGATCTCGTAACAGAAAACTCGAAAGACGCAGCGTTTTTTGGTGAGAAGCCGCCAGTCGACAAAGAGGCTTTGGTCAAGCAGTTTTCGCCGTTCGTTCGTTCCATAGCGCAAAAAGTCAAGAAGTCTATTTCTACGCAGGTGGAACTGGACGATTTGGTGAGTTACGGTATGGCCGGCTTGCTGGAGGCGGCAGACCGTTTCGATCCGCGGTTTGGGGCTAACTTTACAACCTTCAGTTATTACCGGGTGCGCGGTGCGATCTACGACGGCCTGCGCGGCATGGGCTGGTTGTCTAGGAGCGAATATCAAAAGACAAAGCAAAACGCCCGCGCCCTAAACTATTTGCAACAACAATCGCCCCGTGATCAGTCCGGGTCGGGAGTAGAAAGCTCTGCGCGTGCGGATGTCGAAGAGCTCACCCAACAAGTCACAAACCTTGTCACCATTTTCGTAACATCTCTAGATGCTGAAAATGACATGCAGATAGAGGACATGGGCGTTGAGCGCCAAGATGGTTTGCTCGAGCGAAAAGAGCTGCGAGAATACATGAAAAAAGCGCTCGCCCAGTTGTTGCCCGAAGACAGGCAGGTGATCGAACTTTATTATTTCAAAGAGCTGAGCCTTGAAGAAGTTGGCGCCAAACTTGGTTTGTCTAAGTCATGGATGTCTAGACGCCATGCCCAAGTTATCTCGAGACTGTCTGGGATTTTGAGCGGTCTTATGGGCGAATCAAAAACAAAAGGGCGCGCAACCAGAAACAAATATAGGCCGATAACCCTATCTGGTAGAGCCTAAAGTAACAGCGCTTGCACGGCTCTTCCCAATCGTGGAGCCGCTAGATGTCCTTGGATGCGACACTTCAAATCAATGTGCTTCGGGCTGAGTTTCAAACTCCCTTGGCATCTGAGGCCGGTGGGGTAGGGGTAGCAGCCCAAGTCGATGCGAACGGGTTTGCCAGCCGTTTGGACGACTTGCAGGGCGCAAGGGCTCCCATAGAAGACTCAAACCTCACAACCAATCTCTCAGACATTGTGGGTGAATGGTCTAAGGGCGCGAATGAAATAAAAAAAATGTTCGATGCGGCGCTCGGTGGCAAGCCGCTGTCCCAAACCGAGCTTCTTTATCTGCAGGCCAGCACCCATGCTGTAGCCTTTGAGTTTGAAGCCATGGGAAAACTTGTGGAAACAAGCTCGAATGCCATTAAAACGACCGTACAAACGCAGGTTTAGGAACCAGGCCATTTTGAGCCGAGCTGTAAGCTTTAAGGACCCTTTGAAAAAAATATGCTATCCTCAATAGGATTTGCTTGAAGCGAGGGGTCAATTTTTTTCATGGACATGAGTCTTTTCGTCATTGGCATGTTTGTCGTTTGCTTAATTTTGTCAGCTTATTTCTCTGGTACCGAAACGGCGCTCACAACGCTTTCGCATGCCAAAACCAAGCAACTCATTGATTCAAAAAAAGCTTGGACCAAATCGCTCAACCTGTGGCTTAAGAAACCAAACCACGTTCTAGCCACGCTCCTTGTCTATGATTGCGCGGTCAACACCCTGGCGGCATCGATAGCAACCCTAGTTGCCGAGCGCTATTTTGGCAATTGGGCGATTGGAATTGCGACCGGCTCTGTCACGGCTTTGCTGCTTATTTTCGGTGAGCTTACTCCAAAGACCTACTGCCGTCATAACGCCGCGGCAATCGCTCCGCCGCTGATGACAATCCTTGTCCCGTTGTATTGGTTGATTTCTCCGGTGGTTTGGGCACTCACAACAATCTCTTCATGGCTTTTAAGACTGCTTGGTGGTCACGCCAATCACCATGGGCCGGCGGCTACTGAAGAAGACATTACGTTTATGATCCGCTTAGGCCACGAAGAAGGCGTTCTTGAGCGTGAAGAAGGCAAAATGCTCGAAAGCGTCATTGAGTTTCGTGACACTCTGGTGCGCGAAACGATGGTGCCCCGCACAGAGATCTTTGCCTTCGAAAAAAACGCGACCATGCAAGAGGTCATGGCTGGCATTCGTGAGCATGGCCACTCGCGCTGGCCGGTGTACGAAAACAATGTTGACAATATTGTCGGCATATTCAATTCCAAAGACCTGCTCTACGCGGTGTCCGATCAAAAGAAGAACTTTCATTTGAGCGAAGTGATGAGGCCGGCCTTGTTTGTGCCCGAAAGCATGAAGGTCGTTAAGCTCCTCAAAGAGTTCAGACGGGGAAAGGCGCACTTAGCAGTCGTCGTTGATGAGTATGGCGGCACCGCAGGCATCATCACACTTGAAGACGTGCTCGAAGAACTCGTTGGAGAAATTCGCGACGAATACGACATTGAAGAAGAAGAGACGTTGATTAAGAAAATAGACGACACCCACTACTGGGCCAGCGGTCGCGCCAGCATTAGCTTAATTGAAGACACGTTTGACATTGAATTTGCAGACGAAGAAGTTTTCGATTCGCTTGCCGGATTCCTCATGATGACACGCGGCAAAATGCCAAAAGCGGGCGAGTTTATCGAAATCCCTGGTTTCAGGTTTTTCATCAAGGAAGCCGATGAAAAACGCATCAAGAGCGTCATCATCGAGAAGCTCGAAAAGAACAAACCCGCCATTGGGGAAGGCGATGCGAGCCAGCGCTGGCATGACAAAGACAGCGGCAGCAAAGAGGGTGGCAATGACGATGAAACGCGCTAGCGCGCCGACCATTGGCATTACGCACGCGAGGACCTTGCATTGAAAGGGCCTCGCTCTTCAGGCAAGGCGCTTAGGCGCAGGCGGCTTAGGCGATTTACCGGCACGCTCAAAGCTTTTTTTACCAAACGCTATTTCAGAAATATTCACGGGCCATTTTGGCGACGCGTGCTTTTCAATTGGGAACGCGCGTTTCACCGCTTGGCCCCTTTAGGCGGCGCGTCCGATGGAAACCATGTTGAGATATATTTTGACGGCGCCGTGGCCTTTAATTCCATTCTTGAAGCTGTGCGCGCTGCCAAGCGGCATATCTGGATCGAAATTTATATTTTTGAGACGGACGCCGCCGGCACCTTGCTGCGTGACGCCCTAATAGATGCAGTAGGCAGAGGCATTGAGGTCGTCATTGTTTATGATTACTTCGGCTCGCCTGGCCTAAATAGCGGTTTTTTGGCGCGATTTAAGGCTCTTGGCGGTAAAGCCTATGCTTACAACCCCATTTGGTTTTGGCGCCGCCATGGGCCGTTGCTGTACCGCAACCACAGAAAGATCTTTGTTGTCGATTCTGCGCTCGCGTTTTGCGGCAGCATGAACGTCGCAGAAGAATACGTCGGCATGTCCAAGCGCCCGCCGCGCTTTCGCGATGTCATGATGCGCATTGAAGGCCCGGCGGCCAAAGACCTGGCCGCTTTGGTTGATGAAACAGTCAAGGAAAGCACCGGCCGCGGTTTAACTCTCGGTGACGAAAGTCCATTTTTTGAAGACGGCGTCTATGCTCAAGTGCTCGTGTCGAATCAGCGGCGCAATTTGCGGCATATTCAGCACTCGCTGGAGGTTATTTTGGAGCGAGCAACGCGCTACTGTTTGCTCAGCACGCCCTATTTTTTGCCCTACCCGCGCCTGCGCAACGCATTAATCGCGGCGGCCCAGCGCGGTGTCGATGTGCGCTTGTTGACCGCGGGCGTATCTGATATCCCGCTGTCTCGACTTGCCGCAGAGCACATTTACGGACATTTTTTGGAATCGGGTGTGCGCATTTATGAAATGGCCAAAGACAATTTGCATGAAAAGACTGTGACTATCGATGGCGTGTTCAGCATGGTGGGATCATTCAATCTAGACCACTGGTCGGCCCGCCGAAATCTTGAGGTAACGGTCTGCACCTTTGACTCTCATGTCGCTAGCCAACTTGAACAGCACTATTACGCCAGCCTCGAGTCGGCCAATGAGGTCACGATGACCGGCTGGCAGAAACGCGGCTGGTGGCAAAGGCTTAAGGCCTGGGTTGCTTACCAGGCCGTGAGGCTTTGATCTAGAAGCGGTCTCATAGGTCATCTGCTTCGTTGGCATCGTCTAGCAGCTGAACCTATGAGACCGCTTCTCGCAGCATCAAAAGGTTCCGGCATAAATTTGTTTCAACGAGCCGTCGTCAAGCTGCATGACAAGCGCACCGTCGGGTGTGATATCTTTGGCAATTCCTGAGAATCCTTGTTCTTTGACAAAAATGTGCGAGCCCAGCGTTACGTTATGTTTGCGCCACAATTCGATCACCCCGCTGAAATCTGTGGCAAGAGCGCGCGGCGAAAATGACAGCGCCGGGGTGGCTGCTGGCAAGAATCGAGCGAGCTCGGTAAGCACTTCTTTTCTTACGGCTTCGATGTTTGTGCGAACTCCAATGTCGGATAGAAAAGCAGCCTCGCTCGGTATGGCGCTCGCTGGATGGGGACTTCGCTCAATATTTATACCGATGCCAAGGACAGCAAAGTCGATGTGACCTGACGTGCTGCTAAGTTCAGTCAAAATGCCGCAGACTTTGCGCGCTCGCTCGCCGCTTAAAAGCATGATGTCATTGGGCCACTTGATTTTGGCGTGTGCGCCCGCGCCAAGAGTGTGCAGCGCTTCGCAGACTGCGACTGCTGCTATCAGAGTGAGCCTGGTGGCGTGCGCTGGTGTTAGGCCGGGCAGGACGTCTGCTTCGCCCACGCTAAGGGCGCCAGGCCGAATGAGAACGGACATGGCCAGGCAGCCTTCGGCGGTGCCCCATGTGGCCCCCATGCGACCACGCCCTTTTGTCTGCCTGGCGGCGCTAACGACTGTGCCATGCGGGGCGCCGTCTTTGGCGAGCGACAGAGCGATGTCATTGGTGGAAGTAACACTTTGGAAATGATGAATGTCTGACCACATGGGCGAAGCGTGGCAAGTATTGGCCCGATGGTCAATTGACGCGCCGGAGTGCTCGCTAGGACGTGAGTCAGGACGCCCAAAGCGACTGGGGAGGGTGCGTCGACGGCGCCACACCCTTGCATGCCCGGTATGCGCCGCCAAATAACCCTAAGACGGCGCCCACAACGCCACACACCAAAGCGAGCGAGCCTTTAACAATGAGAGATGGCAGGCGTGCTAATCCCAATGCCATTCCGACCGGAATAGAAATCGCGCCAGCAACAAAGGTTCCAGCAACTCTTGCGCCGTCGTCTGCACATTCAGCAACGACGGACAGGCCGCCTCTGGCGTCATCCCCATAAACGCAATATCCGCCAAGAAGGCCGGCCGCGCCGCCAAGCCCAGCACCCACTCCAGCGCCAACGTAGGAGCAGACGTCGATGGCGCCGTGAGCCGTGAGGCCAAAAAGGCCCTCAGCCCTAAAATCATGGGCATGGCGCTCGGTTCCGCCAGTGCCGAGCAGGAGATCGATCATGCCGCTGCACATGGTACCAAAACCTAATGCGGCGCCCATGCCGGCACCTCGTTTGGCGCCGCCCTTGACTGCATCTACAAAAAGCTCAAGGCGGGTTTCGCCTTCCGCTTTCGTGGGTTTGAGGAACGCGTCCACTGCGAGTTCAGCAAGATAGCTGTTTGCTCTGCCGATGGTTTGATGGCCACCAAGGGCATCAAGTATGGCGGTAGATGTGCGAAGGCGGGTGGGGCTCAGAGCGTGGCTAGACTTTGCAGCACCAATCATGTTTGTACTCCCTGTTGCTGCACTGGATTTTCGGGGTTTAGTGTGTCGACGTTGCGTTGCCGCTAGCCGCTGCTTTATTTTCAGGCCATGCTTCTGCTGGCGGACCGATCAATTCAACCGGCTCAGTTCCGTCCGCTTTATAGAGCTTAATCCGAAAATTATGATCGCCGGGACTCCCGTCACTTGTACTCGGGCTTTTAGCAGCGTCGTCAGAAATCGTTCTGGATTGAATGATGGGAGAATTCGCGGAGGCCAGATCGGTTATCATGTATGTTCCAAACAGCGCTTTCTTTTTGTTCTCTTCGTCGTGTTGCACGTAGAGCACGCCGTTGCTGAACAACTTATCCACAATTCCAAGCCGCCTTGGGCTTGGCACCGTCACAGAATGCGCACTCTCATTATTTTTGCCACAGACGACAGTGCCTTTTTTGAACAAAGAGCCTTCATGCCGCAAACGTTCGACCTCATGGCCATGATAGAATACCCACACACCGCCTTGGCTGAATGCCATGACGTTCTTGACGTCTGATGAAGGTTTTCCGTCTCCTCGCATGATCCTGCAGTTTCTAAACGCAGTCTTGCTATCATCTCTGACATTAAAAGCGGTGGGACCGTACTGATATACTTTAGGAATAAGCGGCCCATGACTTGCAGCTTGCGCGATGCGCGAAAAGTATTGTTGGTGCTCTCTAGGAGCTCTCGCTTTTATCGGTACCATTGCCTGGCGCTGGTCGTCATATTCCATCGGCGCGTCATCTAATAATATTTCCACGGTGGAGCAGGCGAACAAAGATGCCGACGAGCCGAGCGCCAAGCCACAGACAAAATTCAAAAGCACCACATTGTTAAAATTGCTAAAAAAGTAGCCAAAACGCATTGTGTTGAAATCCGCTGGCGCCGCATGGGGCCAGTATTTTTTTGTAAATCGTATCGGAATAATTCCTGAAAACAACCGGTTTTCGGCTACGCCAACGAATTTATTGCCAAGGGGTGATGTCAGCGAGAGCTAAACGCGCTAACCAAATTGCTCGCTGCCACCGAAAAAAAACTCGCCGCTTTTTTGCGCATTGCAGGTGAGAGTCCGGTGCGGTATGTGGCGCACTTGAAAGATACTTTCGAGGCCGCCAAGAAAAACTAGGTCAGGGCGTGTCCGCAATACCGGATTCATATGAGGAACGTAAATTTCCTGTTTTTTTTGGGTCTTGTAAGTGCACAACTGAATTTTGGTGCCTTTGCCACCTGTAGTTCAGATTCCGTCAAAGTCACGCCAAAGTCAAAGCCCCCAAAGCTCGAAATAGACGCAGCCGCCGCCCCAACGGCCGAGCCAACGCCTGTTACGCCGCTCTCCACCCTGATGGCGCCGAATGGAGTTCAAGGCCAGCTCAGCCACTACAACCACATCATGTCGTTCTCGCCAGATTCCGTTCAGCGGTACATCAGAGAAAATAAGGAACATGTTGTTCTGCTTAAGGGCGTTGTTCCATCAAAAGGCTCGTTGTTTGCCGCTCATGACAAATTGGGCAACTTGGTAGCCGGTATCTACCTTGGCTTAGAAGCGAACTCTGCTCGAACCACCATTCGTCTAAGGCGGCTCGGGGAAAACGGTACCTTCGAAAAGTTACCGAGCGAGATGGTACTCACGGACGCGGTGTTGCATTGCAAGGGTTTTCCCGAATGCGAGTGCGGCCCATTTCTTTACCAAATGTCTATGCATGCAGCCAAGTCAGAAGGCTGGGTCCATTATGTTGACCCGTTGTCGCCAGATGAGACAGTTTTGGCGGTCGTCTTCGGTTATTTTAGTAAGAAGGAGTTTGTGCGAAACACTTGCCCCCTCAGCTTGAACATTGCGGACGAAGATAAAATAGAATCTGCTGTGCAAAGCCCGAAAGCTCTCATTCAAATCTTCCACGATAATGAAGGCCACCAGCTGCGATACGATCAAGTCAAATACAAAGTTGTTGACATCACTTCACTGACAGACGCCGCACCACCTCTTGCGCTGGATGACGTGCCGGACAACTTTTGGGATCCGTTGCGTGCGCCATCCGCAGCGGTTCGCAGGCGAGCGCCTGGCCACATGAGTCGGCCAAGTGATGAACTCACGTTCGCGCCGGGAACGCCCGCTGGCGGTTCGTCCACGAGATCCAGATCGGGTCGTGGGCGGCCTCTGCCAGGAAGCGCAAAGGGGAAGGCCAGATCCACATTGACTCCAGGCATCCCAGACAGGCCAGCCACCCCAGCTTCGTTGAAAAGTGATGGGTCCTCCGAGGCGAGTGCAATGCGCCGGAATTTTGATGGCCCGCACTGAGCTGGAGCGTCGGTCAAATGAGCGCTTCTGGCTTCCGCCGTTTAGCGTTTCTTCTTTTTAAACAGCAGAGCGTCGAGCGAGAATTTGCCAGGACCGAGCAGTGCTACCGACAAGAAGGCCGCGAAGTATAGAAACGCAAGCTCTTTTGTTGACCACGGGTCTGACGCGTGGATGAGGCCGACTGCAATCAACATGGTGAGCGCAACGGGAATGGCCGTGATGCGGGTCAAAAAGCCGATGCTTAGCGACAAAGTGCATATAAATTCAGCAAACACGGTCAGCGCCATGCTTATTTCCGGCCCAATGCCCAAAGGGTCAGGAAACGTCGACGCTTGTTTGCTATAGCCCGTAAGTTTGTCGAGGCCATGGGTAAAGGCCATTGAAAGACCAAAGGAAACGCGCAAGACAAGAAGACCCAAATCGTTCCACATGATGTTTGCCCTACTTTGAAAGTTAGACAGTCTTACAAAAAACACCAGCGAGAGTCAAACAATGTTGTTTCCAAAAATGAGTTCATGGATTGATATTGGTCCCAGTGTACAAGCAGCACTTGAGAGCAAAGGCGCAGTCGTCGCACTTGAGTCGAGTATTATTGCAAACGGCTTACCATTTCCGCATAACATCGAGACCGCTTTTTCTTGTGAAGCTGCGGTGCGAGAGCACGGCGCCGTGCCAGCCACAATAGGCGTCATCGATGGCCGGGTCGTTGTGGGTCTGTCTGGCTCTCAAATCGAAATGCTGGGATCGCCACGAAAAGAAGTATTTAAGGCAGCGAGCCAGGACTTGCCTGCCGTGCTCGCATCGAAAGGAAATGCGGCGACCACCGTGTCAGCGACGATGGCTTTAAGCCAGCTAGTGGGGGTTGACGTGTTTGCAACCGGCGGCATTGGCGGGGTGCATCGTGATTTTGAGCATACCTGCGATATGTCTACCGACCTCACGCAACTTGCCAGATGCTCAATGACCGTTGTTTGCTCCGGTGCTAAATCGATTTTGGATTTACCAAAAACATTGGAGATGCTTGAAACGTTGGGTGTCTTGGTGTGCGGATTTCAGACCCATGACCTGCCCGCCTTCTATAGCCGAAGTTGCGGGCTCAAAGTGCATCATAAATTTGATGCGGCGAGCGACGTGGCGGACTGCATGCAAATTCAGCGCGCGCTGGCACAGAGAAGTGCACTGCTGCTGCTAAACCCGCCACCGCTCGAGCATGCCCTTGAATTTGATGTTATTGAAAGCGCCATTCACGAAGCACTGCGAGAGGCCCGTATTAAAGAAATCAAAGGCAAAGCGGTCACGCCCTTTTTGTTGTCTCGCTTAGAGGGCCTGACCTTGGGCCGCACGCTGGCCGCCAACAAGGCTTTGGTCAAAAGCAATGCCAAGCTCGCGGCCGAAGTTGCCATCGCCTGGGCTAGAGTGCGGGTGCAGGCTCGGGTGCAGGCTCGGGCGTAGGGGCTGGTGCGGGTTCGGGCGTAGGCGCTGGGTCTGGTGTCGGGGCAGGGGTGGGATCCGGTGTCGGCGACGGGGTTGGATCCGGCGCAGGGGTCGGATCTGGCGCCGGGTCTGGTGTCGGGGTCGGGTCTGGTTCAATGACCGGAGGCGCCGGCGGGGTCGGCGGATGGGTGCTCCACAAGATGGTTGTGCCGTCTTGGACAGAAGGTGTGTTGAAGCTGAACTGCTCAAACAAGGCCTTGGTGCTTTGAATGCCAATGGTAGCCGATGCTCCATTGGAATACGCGCTGTCCGTGGTAGTCACCGTCTTGTAGTTAAACAAGATATCGGATTTGCTTTCGAAGAACACAACCTCAAAGGTCATGGGCGCTGTCGACGCAAAGTGTGTCATGTCATGCCATTCGACCACAAGTTCGCGGTTTGGCGATGCGCCAAGCACCGCGTAGCGTATGCCGCCGCCGCTGCCACCGATGGCAGTGAGGTCATCCCAGAACGGCGCAATCAGCGACGTGAACTCTTGTGCCGGCAATAGCCCATTTCTCCAAATGACAGCCTTTTCAGTGAAGCTTAACGAGCCATTGCTCGTCACATACAGCGTGTTGAAACCATTTGCATCGTCAGCAAAATGTATGGGGAAGTCGACGGTGATGGTGGCTAAAGTCTCGTCACCAACTTTAAGCTCTGTACCGCCGCTCGCATCGCGATAATAGGTGTTGACGCCTTGAATCCCCGTGTATTTCTGCCAAGACGGCGTATCAAGAACATCTACTGTGATACTGTCGCCGCTGTCAAAGGCAACGACGTAATGTCCACCGGCCGCAGGGACCCACGCTGAAGTGAAAATGCCATCACCCGCGATTTGGTCAACGCCCTGGCCATTATCTGCCAACTCAAATTGGTCCTGGCCGTTGACATGCGCGGTCACCTGACCCGCAGGGGCACCGCAATTCACGCTAATGGCCTCAAATTCCACAGTGTCGCCCGCAGACATTATGACGTTGCTGCTGACAGGCCTTGTGACCTTAAACAAAGGTTGATTGGCGCAGGTCAAAGCTCCGCGGCCGTTAGCGTCGGCGGCCCTGACTCGCCGACCTGAAATGGTCTTATCAGCACTGGGTGCTGGCATGCCGCTGCTTAAGATGAGGTTTTTGACTGTCATCCAATCCGCGTTTGGGTTTTGTGCTTTTATGAGGCCGGCGAGCCCAGTGACGAACGGTGTCGCCATGGAGGTACCGCTCAACGATCGGTATGTGTTGCCCAGAAAAGTAGAGTAGACGTTTCTGCCCGGAGCTGCGACATGAACAGTGTGAAGGCCGTAGTTTGAAAATGCTGCCAGGGTATCGTTATTGTCGTGGGCGGCCACAGCAATGATGTTGGTCAGTCGCGTGCTTGAAGGGTAGCTCTGGAAGCCGTCGTTGTTTGATGCTTCATTGCCAGCTGCGGCAATAAATAAAATGCCCGCTTTCTGATGCATTTGAATTGCGTCGTGCAGGGCTTGAGAAAAAGTGCCTCCGCCCCAGGAGTTGTTGGTGGCAACAACTTTGACAGGCTTGTCTTGGCGTTTGCTCAAGTCAGCAAAGTAATTCAAGCAGTTGATGGCGCCGACTGTATCTCCCGAACCGTTGGCGTCAAGAAATTTGCAGGCCACCATGGTTGTTGCTTGATTGACCCCGCATACGCCAATGCCGTTGTCACAGCGCGCTCCGATAATGCCAGCGACATGGGTGCCATGGCCGTTATCATCCATGGGATTGCCAGTGTCATTGAGAACATTGACGCCATAAATATCGTCAATGTATCCGTTGTTGTCATCATCGATGCCGTTGTCGGGTATTTCGCCCGGGTTTTGCCACATGTTATCGACAAGATCGCGATGGGTGTATTCGACGCCCGTGTCGATAATGCCCAAAACCACGGAATTGTCGCCTTTGGTGATGTCCCAAGCCTCGGGCGCGTTCACATCAGCGTCGGCGACTCCGCTGGGTGTGCCCGTGTTGTGCAATCCCCATTGGTCGCTAAATTTGGGGTCATTTGGGATGGCGCTCGCGTGGTAGATGTAATTAGGCTCTGCGTAATAAACGCTGGGGTCAGCCTGATACGCTTTAATGGCCGCTTCAATGGACATGTTGTGCTGCAGTTTAATAAGTTCAAGTCCTGGCGGCTCTGCAAAGTGTTGCAGAACTCTACTTCCTAAGCGCTGATGTAGTCTGGTAAGCGCGTGCGCTTTGCGGCCGGTTTTTATGCGAATGACAATTTGGCCTTGAACCACTTCTCCCAGATCAGAGTGCGCAAAGATCGGAAGGGCCGCGAAAAAAATGAGACCACTTAAAAGCCGCTGAAGATGTTGGTACATGGCAATCCTTTTTGAATGAAGGACGTGAGAGCAGGGACCAGCGCTCGAGGACCTGTCCTGGCCTTCTGGCGTGATCATAACGGCCGCGTTTACATGAAAGCAAGTTTGCGCGCTGTCTTTGAGGCGCAGCACATCTGGCGTCAGTTTTGTTGGAAGGAAGGCCCCGGGTGGCTTGTTGTATCTGGCGCTTAAAGGCCAAAGAGGGGTATACCGTCATGCAACGTTCACATCGTTCCTTCAGCTGCGCGGCTTGGTTCTCGCGACCGCTCGTATTGCTTCTGCCGCTCGTGTTGCTTCTGTCGCTCATGCTGACCAACTGCACCACGGCACCGCGGCTCATTAATAATGGTCCCTTTGCCAACGACTCTGGCTTCGTTGCACCAGGCGAGAACTTGGAGCTGATGGAAATCCCGCCTATTCCGCTGGCTCTTAGTAAAGAGGTGAAAGCTTATACCGAGTCAAGGTCGGCTGTTATTTCGAGTTGGCACCCGACCAAAAGAGAAATGCTCATTACAACACGTTTAAACGATGTTGCGCAGGTCTATCGAGTGGCCAGGCCCGGTGGAATGCGCCACGAGATGACAGCGTTCGCCGAGCCTGCTACCGGCGCGGTGTTTGAACCAAAACATGGCAATTATTTCGTGTTTCAAATGGACAAAGGTGGCAATGAGAACTTTCAGTTCTATCGCTTTGATATGGCGAGCAAAGCAGTGGTGCTGTTGACGGACGGCAGCTCGCGTCATACCGACCGCGTGACTTCGATAAACAGTGGGCTAATTGCCTATGCCAAAATACGGCGTACGCCCACGGGCGCTTTCACCGAAATCCACATCATGGACCCAGCGAACCCAGCGGGGGACAGAAAAATTGCGGACCTGCCTGGTGGCGGATTTTCGCCGCAAAACTGGTCACCGGACGACACCCAGCTGCTTGTTCAAGAGTTCATTTCGCAAAACGAAAGTTATTTGTGGGTGTTCAACGTGGCAACCGGTGCCCAGAAACTCATTACGCCAAAGGGGGGCGCAGACAAGGTCTATTATGGTGGTGCAGAATTTGACCACGATGGCAAAAGCATCTTTACGTCCACCGACAAAGACAATGAGTTCCAGCGTTTGGTGCGCATTGAGTTAGACTCGGGCATTCATACCTATTTCACGAGCGCAATTCACTGGGATGTTGAAAATTACGCACTTTCTCCAGATGGCAACACGATGGCCTTTACGACAAATGAAGATGGCATAAGCGTGCTGCATGTGATGGAACTTGCCAGTGGTATACGGAGGAAAGTGCCGTCACTAGGAAACGGTGTGATCATGGGGCTTGAATGGCGCGGGGATTCGTCAGAACTCGCGGTCAGTCTGTCATCAGCACGTTCACCAACCGACGTATTTTCGGTCGCTATTGCGACGCTTTCGGTGACACGCTGGACCAGAAGTGAGGCTGGCGGCATTGATTTAGACAACACGTCTGAGCCAGAACTCGTCCATTGGAAGGCTGACGATGGCCTAACAATTTCCGGTTTCTTATATGCTCCTCCACCAGAGTTCAAAGGCCCGCGGCCAGTAATTATTAACATTCATGGTGGCCCCGAGGGTCAATCGCGGCCAAGCTTCCTCGGACGTACTAATTATTTTATTAGCGAACTTGGTGCAGCCGTAATTTTCCCAAACATTCGCGGCTCGACCGGGTATGGCAAGACCTTTCTTGCGCGTGACAACGGTTTGCTTCGCGAAGCCGCCTACGCGGACATAGAGGCGCTGCTTAAATGGATTGCCACAAGGCCTGAGCTTGACAAAAACCGTGTGATGGTGACGGGGGGCAGTTATGGCGGCCATATGACGCTTGTTGTGGCGTACCGTTATGCTGACAAAATCCGGTGCGCTCTGGATGTGGTCGGCATGTCTAATCTGCGCACATTTCTTGAAAATACGGAAAGCTATAGGCGAGATCTCCGCAGGGCCGAATATGGTGATGAGCGCGACCCGAAGATACGCGACTGGATGGACCGCACGGCTCCAGTGAACAATGCCGCCAAGATTACCAAGCCGCTGTTTGTCGTGCAGGGCGCCAATGACCCCCGCGTGCCAAAAACTGAAGCGATGCAAATTAGTGAAACGGTACGGAATCATAACGTCCCATCATGGTTCCTGATGGCAAACGATGAAGGACATGGTTTTGCCAAGAAAAAGAATCAGGATTTCCAAATGTTCGCCACGGTCATGTTTGTGAAAAAGTACTTGTTGAATTAGATGCGTGCAAACTTGTCATGCCAGGCTCAACCTGGCATCCATTTGCGAGTTCACAGGCAAAAAAAATAGCCCAGCAAACAAACGGCATATATACTGGTAGGAGGGGCGAAATGGGAGGCCTATGAAACCTAGCGCTTGGCTCACATCGATTGTTGTTGCGGCCTTTTTCATCAGTGCCTGTGATCGCACGGCGCCGTCGCCCCCAGCCCCCCACAGCAATACGCCGCCCAAAAAATTCGGTCCTACCGGCAGCACGGCCGGCCCAACTCCACCAAGCGATGTATTGAAAAACCACCCGGCCAACAAGCTGGCGGGTCAAAATGACAGCAGTGGCGTTGTTGTTTGGGTGTATAAGGACGGAGATTTGTACGTATTGTTTGGAAAAGAGTGGTTGGATCCAGCGCATCCAACTGGTTCTGCAGGAAAATGGAATTTCATGCGCGGTAAAGTTGGGCCGGGACAGACGTACATCAAAACGGCCCATGACGAATTGGAAGAAGAAACCGCAGGTTATTACAAACCGTCGCTCGAAGACCTTGCGAAAGCACCTTACTCAACGTTCGCAAAGGGGCACCCATTCAACAACCTTGCCTACACTTTCTTCTTTGAAGTGGCGAACTATGTCGATGAAAACCTGATGATACAAGAAAATAATCAGCGCAGAGCCAATGGAATGCATTCCAAATATTCGGAAATGACTGATTACCAGTGGGTCAAAATGGACGTACTCATCGGGGCACTCCAACACCATCACAGGTTTTTAACGGCCGTAGCGTCACCCACGCACCAAACACCTCTGATGGAAATCTACGACTACAGCTTCACGTTGTTGCGAAACGCGCTGCCTGAGCTGCAAGCAATCGCGGCCACGTGGTACCACTAATTTGTTTTGCCATATGAGGGCCCCTTATCATGCCGGGGCCTTGCCACGCCGTCCCAGGCTTGATCTGGGACAGCGTGACAACTAAACTACACGTGAGTACGCGGTAGCGCTGGCTCAGTTGCTGTCGCTATCACTGGCGCAGTTCCCAGAGCTGCTGTTGTAATTGGCAAGCCACTGTCGATGGCCGCGACGCCAGCATCACGCGGGTTAGACACGACGCCTTCATCTGCCACGTCAAGCGATACACCATTACCGTGGGCTGACAGCCCATGCACCAACGTGTTGCCATCTCCAGCAATCAGCGCCAGCGTTGAGATGACCTGCATGTAATCATTGCCCTGCGACTTGCCCAGATCCGTGAAGAAATCCGCAAATGCATTTTTGTCATGCACACTCGCAAGTGCCGCGATGCGTTTGGCAAATTTGTCGGCTTTTTTGCACAGCGCTTCGTCGACGCTCAGCTCCCGCCCAAACATAGCCATGTATTTGGCGCGCAGAGCATCAACTTCGGCTTTGCGCACTGGCGAACCAGCCCAGTGGTTTGTTTTGGCTGATTTGAGCTCTAGCATAAGCGTGCGCGCTCGAAGCTTGACGGCAGCAGCTGCATGGTTGGCTGGAAGGCCGGTATAGGTCGGGTCTAGATGAGCAGCCGCGGCCAAATAGGCATTGAAGGCCACGTCATAGCCTGCTTGATCTATTCGTCTCACGCCTTCCGGTGTGAAATAAATATCGGCGTTCACTTTGACGGTCGACTCCTTGGTGAACAAACGGTGGACGAAGTTGCTAGGCCCGAGCTGGCTCGTTGGGGTTCCTTTCACCCTCGTGTTTAAGAGTTGGGCGAAGCGGAAGAACGAATCAACGTTTGCTTGAGAGAAGAACGCGTCAGTTCGTTTGAAATTGAAATGGTAGTACAGGGTCTCGGGCGTTGTTGGTGCATCTTTATATCGCATGGCTTGCCACAGGATGTCGGTGTCGCTGCGAAGTATGACGCTGAATTTTCGCTCATATTGCGTGTCTTTAAATGTCGTGAGCGGGCCCGTGGCTTCGCGAACACCGCCAGAGTTGGCAGCCTTTGCCATTTCGAGCGCGATCAGTTTTTGCCCAACCGCGGTGACGCCTGCTGTCGAGATGTGAAGATCCGAATCTTCAGTCACCGCAAATTTGGTGACGCCAGACCCTGGTGTCTCAGCCAACTTGTTGGCGTCGACAAATGAGAGCCTCATAAGCTGATTGTATGCCTCTCTGGCTTCTGGTTTAGACAGATCGAAGTCATAGGACTGAATGCCAGTCTTTTGCTCCTGCATTTTCTGGCCATAGTAGGCGATGACGCAGGTGTAGTAGTTGATGAAGTTTTCGAAGTTGTGCTGGTCATGTTTTTCAGCCCAGTATTTCAAAGCGCCGGCCGCCCACACATTGGTGATGAGCGAGTTCGGCGGCAAAACGGGACCGAAGAAGAGTTTCTCTGAATGACTGCCGCTTACGAGGCCGAGGTCACGTGCAACGACACGCACGTGATCCTTGCCGTCTTGGGCGACCACTTTAAGCGAGTACTCTTTTCTTGCGGTAGTATCCAAGGTGATGAGGAGCTGTATGCCTGCGACAACCGGAGCAATTTTGTCGCCACCTCGAAACGCGAAACCGACGTCGCCGTGGGCCAAGCCTTGACCCATTACTTCGAATTCACTGCCCACGACCATGTTTCGCGCATCGTTCGCATTTGCGGGCATTTTAAACGCGCGGTTATTGAGCTTCTGGGAAGCGCCTTCCAGAGTGTCGCAGACTTCCGGCGTCAAGGCGCGGTAAGTCATTAATGTGCTGGTGATGAAACCGGTTGCTACGCCGATGCCACCGCCAGGTAAGCCGTGTATTGGAGCCAGGGGCGCCGCGTAGTTGTAACCCATGCCGACTTCCATGAGACCGCCGCTTTGAAGCCAAGCAATTTGCTTGCCAGGATTTTGAGCAGCCAACGTGCTTGTAACCTGCTGACGCAGCGCATTGGCTGCAATCAATGGGTCGCTCGCACAGAAGGTTCCCTTTAGCGTACGCAGGCCGATCGATTCGTTTTTTTGCAACTTCAGCAGTTGTCTACTTGCTTCGAGTGTCGCCGCAGCATCAACTTCCCGCAAAGCCAACATGCGATCTTGGATGGCGGCAGTGGTTGGTGCAAGTGTCCCAACAAAATCTTTGGTAGCCAAAAATTCCCCGCGGCCCAGTATATCTCCGCGGGCAAATATTTTTCCGACTGTCATGGTGTTCTCCCGTGATTTGACGGTTGCTAGCGAGCCACGCAACATTTTGGAGAGATCACCGATAAGGGCGGATCACCGGCAAAGGGTTACCTTGTCCCGGCACCTCTGCCGAGGGCGATTGTTAGTGTGGTTATAAGGCCAAGCACAAAGACATACCAAACATGTGGCATGATTTGGACGGGCGAGATGTGGGCGAGCGAGCCCGCGAGGAGCAGCTGCGCGCCGTAAGGTAAAATACCCTGCCAAAAGCAGGAATAGATGTCTAACAAGTTGGCCGCACGTGCGGGCGTAATCGCAAATCGCTCAGAAAGTTCTTTCGACAATTTGCCGGTCACCAAAATGGCGATGACGTTATTTGCAATGCAAAGGTCTGCGACGCTTACCATAACAGCGAGGGCGGTCTCAGCGCTCCGTTTTGAGCGCACCAGTTTTAGCACGCCGCTCAAAAGGTAATTAAGACCTCCATATTGGGTTGCAACAGAGGCAAGGCCGGCAACGATGGATGATAAGAAATAAATATCCGCCATGCTCAAAAAACCGTCGTATATGGCCTTTCCGAATTGTAGAAATCCGAGGGATCCGGTTGCAAAGCCGACAAGCCCGGCGAACAAGATGCCCGTGAGCAAGACGAGCACAACATTGACGCCAGCCACGGATAGCGCCAGCACGACGGCATAGGGCAGCGTTTTGATCAGGGAGAAGGGTTTGTCGCCAACCGCCGCGGCGGGTTCGGCGTTTAAAAGCAAAAGCGCGACGACAATGGCTGCCGCTGGAAGCGCAAAACGGAAGTTGACGCGCATTTTGTCTTTCATGGCCGCGCCTTGCGTCATCGTGGCGGCAATGGTCGTGTCAGAAATCGCCGATAGATTATCGCCAAACATGGCGCCGCCTACAACAACTCCCATGGTGAGAGGAATGGGTAGCCCGGCCTTGGCAGCAACGCCCAGTGCTATAGGAGCGACTGTGCCGATGGTGCCCATGGATGTCCCAATGGCCAATGACACGCAGCATGCGATAAGAAAAAATCCCGGCAACAGCCAGTGGCTTGGAAGCAGCGTCAGGCCTAGGTTCACCGTGGACTCAACCCCGCCCATGGCTTTGGTTACGGCAGAAAACGCGCCCGCAAGCAAGAAGATGAGGCACATGATGATGACAGTGCTCTCGGCCATGCCACGCAAAAAGGTCTGGATGACCCCTTCAAGGTCGCGCCAATAAACAGCTAGGGCTGGGGCTATTGCAAGAAGGGCCGCTGCCGCAGGCGGAAACTGATAAAAGGCATCGGCCTCGCCCTGCATTTCGAGCGTAATGCCAGTTCCCAAATAGAGCAGCAAAAATACAGCAAATGGTAGGAGCGACAGAATGGGTTTATTGGATGACATTCATATCTAGAATCACACTATCCGCCGCGCGTCTAGCCAGCTTTGCCACCCTGCGCCCAAAAGGTAGCCAACATTTATTTTCCAGAAAATAAATAAGAATGATGGTAATGATGAACCGATTTGTGGCGGTTCCCAGAAGGTGGAAAGAACCAGCTCTTAACCGTTTTTGCCCATAGCCCGACCATGCCCGGAATTATCATGCCATCCCATTTGGCGAATCAGCGCCATTTGGTTGGGTGGCCGCTATTGACCAACTGATATTTTTCAGAAAAACTCTCTTGGAAATATACATTTTTTAAGATTGGATACTGAGGATTTATCATGAAAAACATCGGGATTTTATTGGGTTTTGGTTTGATGCTGGCGGGACTTTTGGCCGCCGGTTGTGGGGGCCCCTGCCACTCCTTTATTGCGGAATATAACAAATTTGTGGAAGCGACCCGGAGGGCGGTTGCTTGTAAGACTGACGCCGCGTGTATTGGCGCAGCTCTTTCAGATGAAAGTGCGCAGTGCAAAATAACTCTTGAGACCTTTAAGACAGAATCGTGCCCACTCGGGAATGGCGATACGCTCAATTCCACGTACGTGAAAACGAATTGCGACAAATTTATAACTCTAGCCAATAATCTGATGTGCACGATATTTACGCCGCGCATAACTGCACTCGAAACATTGAAGAGCGATGCTCTTCAGTGCAATGACAGCAAGGCCTGCTTAACAAAGGTCATCGCGGATTTCACCGCAACCTGCGCGGATGTGGCGAGACCCCTTTTCAAAGACGTGTCATGCACTTTTGCTGGAGCCACAGAGACACAAACAACTATATCGAAACGCTGTGGCGACACTTTAGCAGGTCTGTCAGCCCAAGCGAGCACAGCATCTAAGCCGTAACGCTTGGTTAGCGTGCCTGGCTGCGAAGAAGCCAGCTCCTAAGCGGCGAATATGGCCCTAATTCTTAACGGTAACCGAAATGGGCTTGGTGTCGACCGTGTACAGCTGGCCCTCATAGGTCGTTTCTCCTTCGGAATTTGTGGGGATGCTTGCAATTTCCAGCCCCAGTGGTTAAAATAATCTAGCCAGTCTAGATTTTTGGAGGTCGGAGATGCCCCATGCTTGGAAGTTACAGGACGCAAAAAATCGTCTAAGCGAAGTCATTGATTTGGCGGAATCGGAAGGGCCCCAGACCGTGACCAGACATGGCGAGCCTACGGCCGTGATTTTATCAGTTGCTGATTACCAGCGGCTTTCGAAACCATCACAAAATTTGGTCGAATTTTTTCAGCAGTCCCCGCTGAAAGGGGTAACGATCGACACGACGCGTTCTAAAGACCTTCCGCGGTCGGTCAAAATATGATGTATCTACTGGATACCTGTGTGATTTCCGAATTGGTGGCGCTGAAACCCAGCCAGCTTCTGACATCATGGATATTGCAGCAAAACGAAGACACCTTTTACGTGAGCGTGTTAACGGTCGGCGAGCTTAGGCGAGGTATTTTTGGCCTTCCGAAAAGTGCCAAGAAAGACCGGTTGGCAGCTTGGTTTGAAAGCGAATTTCTGGAGCGGTTTTCACGGCGTGTGATACCGGTCGATATTGATGTAGCAATAGCGTGGGGCGAGCTCATAGCTGCTGCTGCCAAGCGAGGTCGTCCGTTGCCTTCGATTGACAGCCTTATACTGGCAAGTGCGCTAACCCGAAAGGCCTCTATAGTTACACGTAACGTTAAAGACTTCGAGGGCCTCGGAGTTGAGGTTGTTAACCCATGGTCAGCATAGGAGCAATCTGGAGCAGACCTTGTCTCCTTAATTCTTCACCGTAACCGAAATGGGCTTGGTGTCGACCGTGTACAGCTGGCCCTCGTAGGTCGTTTCTCCATGGAAAAGAATATTGTATTTTCCATCGGGCACGGTGATGGTGCGCCATCCCATTTTCATTTCTTCGAGCACATCTTCGTTGGTCTTGATTGAGGCAATGTTGCCCTCTGAATCAATGGCACGGAATTCAACGTGCTGAATGGGAACCGGCGTCGACTTCGCATGCACGTTAAATTCGGGCCTGTTTTTCAGCGGTTTTGCTAGGTTAGTGCCTTTCGCTGCTTCAAAAGACAAAGACATGACCGGCGGGCTGTTAATTACAACGAAGTGTCTAATTTGTGATGCTATGCTGTCTCGCAGGCGGCTTCCGCTCTGAGCAAATATCTCATAACGGCCTTCCGTAAGCGTTCTGGTATCAAACGGGATGGTGCAAACACCGTTTTCTATTGCTGGGCAGTCCAGTGTCGCAACTTTGTTTTTCTTGTGATCGCGGATGTGAATATGCAATTTTGCAACATCTTTGGTGCCTAAGCCATGGGCGGTCACAGAAAAATTGAATGTGCCTGAGACATACTGTTTGTCTGTTGGAGCTGTGACAGACAGATACTTTGGTGATGTTTGCACCTCAAAGTTCCAGGTTTCAGAGCCGACCCCAGAGTCGTCTTTGTAGCTAATCCATCCGTAGCCATCTTCACCCCATTCCGGGCCCCAGCTATTTCTGATGAGCCATGCTTTCTTGGTATCGTCGTAGCCAACAATACTCACTGCATGGCCACCCAGGGAGCTGCCCCAGGTGTGTTTGTAAATGCCGCCGCCATAGGCGACAAAGTCTTCAGACACCGAGAGGGTCGTGACAAGCGGGCCATTGAGCAAGGCGCGCTTGACCGTGTCCATGCTTCCGCCGCCAGAAGAGGGTGAGTCGTAGCTCACAATCTGCACGCTTCGATTTTCGATGTCCTTGCATCGGTCTTCGCATTCGGCGTCTTCACCGGTTGAGCCTGAGGTGTAAGGCATGCAGGCTTCATCGGGTATGCCGTTTTCTTGCACATGGTTTGCCGCGGCATCGGGAGTCCACCCAAAGTTGCAGCTGCCACCGCCGCAGGCAAAAAGATGTTGTGGTGAAAGCGTTGGTCTTAGCCACCAAAGGCCAGTCTGAATGGAGTACTGAGCCTCGATGGTCGCGGCCACAGCAAAGGCGACGCAGGAGCCGCAGTTGCCCTGATTCATGGTGGGCCCGACCCAGTTATGCCCATCATGATCACGCCAGTCGATGCTTGAAGGCAGGTCGCTCTTATGACGCCCAGCCGACTCGAAATCCAAGCTTCCGGTCGGCGCTCGGTTGACGCCCAGCATGCGCTTAAGTTGGCTTTTAGGCAGCCGCGACACCCAATTGTCTTTGACCCGCCACTCAAGGTTCCGCTTATTTATGGATCGCTGAATGGCGTGTATATTTATGAAATCATCGGCCCACGATTGCGCTGGGTTCAAAACGATGAACATGAACACGGCAAGAACGCGGCCCAAGTCGTTTGTTGTCATAACAACAATGTAGCACGCGTGCCCTGCGCAATTCATCTTTGCGAGTGAATTGTTTTTGCGGCAATTAGAGTGGCTATTTCTTTTCTTCTGGAGGCGCGGGCATTACTTTTGGATAATTCTCAATGCAGAAAGAGACAATTCGATCCCAATAGCCCGGGCTTTCATGGGTGTCCCAATAGAGCGACGCGACGTAGGCTGCAGTAATCTGTTTCTTGTATTCTGTTTGCTTTGCAATATATGGCGCTAGTGCTGCTGTAACCCGTTCACTTTCGCGCCAATTTTGGAGGCGGGCAATGGCGTCTTCGGTCATGCGCGCTTCGCTCCAAAATTGCGCGGAGAACCCCAACGTTTCGTATTCTTTAGTCGTGTTGCAAGCAGAAGCGCTTTTGGCAAGAAATAGCATTGAAAATAGACATGCGCATGAAATAACTGTGATCATCTGTTTCATAAATGTAACTCCTATGGGCCTTGTGCCTTAGCACCCGCTGAAATTGAGTCAAGGGCTTGACGTTTTTGCCAAGTTCTGAAAAGATAGGACTCGTATTTTGCCTGTAACAACAACCCGAGGCGACGTGCTGTGAAGATTTGCTAGTAAACGAAACATCAGATTTTCGATAAGACCCTCTGAATCGTTTGGGAGCAAATATGGTGCGTACTTTCCTCGAGGTTAAAAACCTCGCAAAAAGCTATTTTGCAAATAAAAAAACCTTCGATGCGTTACGGGGCGTTTCGCTGACCGTAGAACAAGGCGAAGTCGTTGCCTTGCTTGGCGCCAATGGGGCAGGCAAAACAACGCTTTCGTCTATTGTGGCGACCCTACATCCGCCGACCAGCGGCGATATTACGTGGCGCGGGCGATCCATTTACAGCGACTTGATGAGTTACAGGCGCATCGTGGGCTACTGCCCGCAGCGGCCGAACCTGCATCCGGCGCTCAGCTTAAGAGACAGCCTGCTTTTTGCCGCGCGTTTCTATGGCCTTGGTCAAAAAGAAGCCGAACACTCGCTCGCCGAGGTCACCGAGCATCTCGCTTTAGATACGTTTTTAGAAGCCAGGCCCGCAGTTCTGTCCGGTGGCTGGAAGCAGCGTTTCATGCTCGCGCGCGCGCTTATGCACCGGCCCGAGCTTCTTATTTTGGACGAGCCCACGGTTGGTCTTGACCCGCACATAAGGCGGCAACTCTGGGATCTAATCGTGAAACTCAAGGCGGGCGGCCTTACGGTCATACTCACGACGCATTACCTTGATGAGGCGGAGATGCTCGCAGACCGCGTTGTTATATTGGAACAGGGCCAGGTCCGTCTCATTGACAAACCACAGAACCTCAAGGCCGAGTTTGCGTCAAAAACGCTCGAGGAAGTCTTTCTCAAACTTATGAATGAAGAGGTGAAGGTATGACCATGCCCACCAGAATGCAGCTTTCTATTTTTGTGAACCTTGTCCGAGCCGATTTGCGCGCCTTTTGGGGTTCATATCGTTCCGAAACCGAAGACATGCTTATTTATATTGCGGTGGTGACCTTGGTCACTGGCTACATGATGCCGCTTTTTGGTGTGCCTTTGCCATTTGTCTTGCTCAGTTTTACCGGCATTGTCGGGTCAGCGGTATCTTTTCGCACCTTTGACAACATTTCGGGTACGGTCTCAGACTTGTGCGGAGATCGCGCTATAGATCAGCGGCTCATATTGCCTGTCCCTAGCTGGATGACGTTGGCAGCTACCGTCACGTCGTTTTTCTTAAGGACGATGTGTGTATGCGTGTGGGTGCTGCCGCTAGGGCTGCTCCTGCTTTGGGGCATTTTTCCGCTCGAGCATCTTTCGCTTTGGCGCTACGCGGTGATGCTGGTCTTGGCTGCCTTCTTTTTCAGCGCGTTTTCGCTCGTCATGGCCAGCATGATTGACGCGCCCCATCAGTTGGGACGCGCGTGGATCCGCGTGCTGTTCCCGCTATGGTTTTTTGGTGGCCTGCAATTCACATGGGAAAAATTGCACGGAGTTGTGCCGCTTCTTGCCTATGTCGATCTTATCAACCCCTATGTTTATACCATGGAAGGCATGCGCACCGCGCTCACCGGGCCCTCTGGTAACCTGCCCTTCTGGGCGTGTGTGCTTGGGCTCGTGGTCTTGAGCGCGTTCGCGTTTTTGGTGGGCGTGGCGCGCCTTAAGGGTAAACTTGATTACGTCAGCGAAAACACCAGGCGACAATGCGGCGCAAGAGATTTTGCGGGACATTAGGCTGCTCCCAAGCCTGTCGGGATGGTTAAGGCTGTCTTGCCACCAAGATTTACGCGAACCGGCGTGAGCCGATTAGTTGTGGAACCATCCCCCAGCTGGCCATGAGAGTTACTGCCAAACGCCCTTACCGTTCCGTCATCAAGGAGTATAAGCGAATGGAGGCCACCAGCAGCAATCGCTTGCGCCTTATTGTCACCAAGATTTACGCGAACTGGCGTGAGCCGATTAGTTGTGGAACCATCCCCCAGCTGGCCATTAGAGTTGTCGCCAAAAGCCATTAGCGTTCCGTCGTCAAGGAGTACAAGCGAATGGTGGTCACCTGCAGCAATCGCTTGCGCCTTATTACCGCCAAGATTTACGCGAACCGGCGTGAGCCGATTAGTTGTGGAACCATCCCCCAGCTGGCCACTAGAGTTGTAGCCAAAAGCCATTACCGCTCGGTTGTCAAGGAGTACAAGCGAATGGTACAAACCTGCAG
>Ga0207146_10051_pt1 | contig 29146 bp, 24 predicted proteins | sample Alteio_BWMinHeat_36_FD_153539 | JGI IMG/M metagenome (GOLD analysis project Ga0207146, IMG submission 153539) | Enriched cells from forest soil in Barre Woods Harvard Forest LTER site, Petersham, Massachusetts, United States -... | ecosystem: Environmental > Terrestrial > Soil > Temperate forest >...
CTGGCACGCGCCAAAAGGAGATTGGCCAGATTTGCGCAGGCCAGCAACAGCACCAGGCCCGACAGCCCAAGCAGGATATTCAGCGGGTCATTTTCGCCGCGCAGAGATGAAACACCTTTGTCCGCTCGCGATGCGCCCAGCTGGAAATGCAGATAGTCCTTCTTGTTGATTTCGTCATACTTCGCAGGCAATGTTGCTGCAAATATACCCGGCGAAATACCCGCCAGTTGCGCTGATGCGCGCTCAGGCGTCCAGCCCGGTTTGAGACGGCCAATCACAGCCAGCCACCATGTTTGAGGATTGTCGCTCCACGGATTTTTTCCGGTAAGGGTTGGTTCAGAGCACAATGCAACAGCGACATCAAAATCTCTGCCTACATCGACGCCATGAAATGAAGGTGGCGTAACACCTATTATCTGGAATAACTGCCGGTCCAGTGCGATCTTGCTGCCCAGTATCGCGTCGCGCCCGCCATATTCTCTCTGCCAGAAGGAGTAACTGAGCACGGCACCCTGCGTGCCGCAGCCACGATAGTCGTCTGCGGGCGACAATAAGCGTCCGATCACCGGGTGGAGGCCTAGCATGGGGAAGAAATCGCCACTGACCATCAGAGTATTGGCGTTGCGGGCCTCGCCTCCCTGGCTGAGATTGTGCTGCCCAGGAGACCATGCCGCGATGCTTGAGAAGCCCTGCTGCTGCACCCGAAGCAGAGTCCAGATCCCGTTGGTTAGGTCCGATCGGTTTGTTACAAAATTGCCTGTCCGGCCGTTGGCGGCATTCGTGATGCGTATCATTGCCAACTGCTCCGGGGATTTCACGGGAAGCAGGCGGAGGCGCACGGCATCAAGCAGTTGGAAGATGGCCGTATTTGCGCCTACGCCCAGGGCCAACGATAGAATCGCGACTGCAGCAAAGCCGGGATTGTGCCAGAGTTGACGAGCCGCATATCGAATGTCTCTGCCCATGCCGCCAAAGAACCTTTTCCGGCCGCGGCTGCCGGCTGCCAATGGCTCACGGGCTCGGGCCACGGTGTTTGCTAACCCTTTCAGCAGGCGTCCATCTTGTAGTTCGGTACGCAGTATCCGGTATGCCTGATCTGCATCCATGCCGCTCGTCAGCATCTCGTCATAGCGGTCGCGCAGATGTTGGCTCAGTTCTTCGACCACGTCTTCTTCGCGCGTTGGCTCTAGATTGAGGCCAGCAATGGCAGCACGTATTTCTTTCGGCCAGTCAGGCATTTTCCGCCTCCGTAATGCGGTGGATTGCGTTCACGAAATCGAGCCAGGTTGTGCGCTGTGTCTTCAGGACGTCTTTTCCCTGCGCGGTCAGGCGGTAATACCGCCGGCGGCGCTGGCCCGCTTTTTCCACCCAGCGGCCCGCAATCAGGCCGCGGTCTTCCAACCGGTAAAGCAAAGGATAAAACGAGGCGACGTTGAACTTGAGAACGCCGTCCGAGCGCTCTTCGATGAGCTTGCTGATCTCGTATCCATGCCTTGCCTTGTTCTCAATCAAAGACAGAATCAGCAACTCGGCGCTACCTTTTTTCAGCTCACGATCAACAGCTTGCGCTCCCATATGTTTCATAGCAACATATATTACTTCGCTATAACGGCTTGTCAAGACCGGATATTTTCAGTGATGCAGCCAAAGACAGCTGCTTGCGATAATGATCAAGTGCCAGCTGAAAGCCCCAAAGATGTGTACCTATCTCGGCTCAACGCTCTCCGGATCGTGGAAGCTCGCCACTCGCAGCAGGACAGGGTTTTTGTGGGGGCAAAGCTTGCCGTCGGCTTCTTGACGGTCAGTACCATTATCTGGCTGGCGAAGTACCATACCGCCCTAATCGCTTATGTATTCGCGCCGCTTCTGATTCTGCTGGCGCTTTTCGTTGCGCACGAACGTGTGTTGCGGGCGCTGCGGCGATGTGTGCGTTTGCGAAGCTTTTACGAGCAGGGCATAGCGCGGCTGGAAGATCGCTGGGCCGGGGCCGGGCAACAGGGCGAGGCATTTCTTAATACTTCTCATCCCTACGCTCGTGATCTCGATCTCTTTGGCAAGGGCAGCCTGTTTGAGCTGCTGTGCACAGCACGCACGCGCGCAGGCGAAGACAGGCTTGCTCAATGGCTGCTGGCCCATGCTTCCGCTGAAGAAATAGGGCAGCGCCACGCCGCCGTACAAGAGCTCGCGTCGCAGCTCGACTTTCGCGAACGCCTGGCCCTTGCAGGCGAGGATGTTCGCATCGGCCTGCACCCAGAGCCTCTGATTGACTGGAGCGAATCGACGATGCGCGTTGGCCCCCATAAATTCCTGCGCATTGCTTTGCTGTTGCTCGCTCTTTGCTGGGTGATAAGTCTGGCAACCTGGATCATGTGGGACTGGGGCACGATCGCACTCTGCATCAGTCTGCTCAACCTGGCGCTCACCTATAAGCTCCGTCCGCGCGTGCAGGTGGCCATCGGCAGAATTGACGAAGCATCTCATAATCTCGATCTGCTTGCTTCGATCCTGATGGAGATTGAACAGGCATCTTTTACATCAGACAAACTGACAAGGCTGCAAAGCGGGCTCAAGTCTCAAGGAGCGAACCCATCGCAGGCGATTCATCGACTGCACAAACGGGTAACGTGGCTCGACGCGCACGAGAACTGGTTTGTAAAGGTGCTTGATCTTTTTGTCTTCTGGACGCCGCAGTGGGTCATGGCCGCCGAAGCATGGCGCGCGCTGCACGGAGTCAATGTGCGCAACTGGATCGCTGTTACAGGCGAGATCGAGGCACTGACGGCTCTGGGGTGTTATGCCTATGAACACCCTGAAAACACCTTTCCGGAATTCGTGGACGCAGGACCGTACCTGCATGCTGAAGCACTCTCTCATCCCTTGCTTCCGCCTCGTAAAGCAATAGCAAACGATCTGGAGCTCGGTAGCGATCTTCAATTGATCGTCATCAGCGGGCCGAATATGGCCGGCAAGAGCACCTTTATTCGCTGTGTCGGAATCAACGTTGTTCTCGCGCAGGCCGGAGCGCCCGTATGTGCTCGGCAACTGAAGCTTTCGCGTCTCGCTGTAGCTGCCTCCATTTGCATCCTTGATTCGCTGCAAGGCGGTCTCTCACGATTTTATGCGGAGATTACACGTCTTAAGGCAATTGACGAGCTGAGCCGAGGTCCGGTCCCGGTGCTCTTTCTGCTCGACGAATTGCTTTCGGGAACGAATTCGCACGACAGGCGGGTTGGAACGGAGTCGTTCGTTCGCAGTCTGCTCTCACGCGGAGCCGTTGGACTGATTACTACACACGATCTTGCGCTCGCGGAGATTGCTGAGAGCTTGAGCGGGCATGCGTCCAACTTTCATTTTGCCGATCATCTGGAAGATGGAGAACTGCGCTTCGACTATAGGCTCACCCCAGGAGTCGTCCAGACCGCGAACGCTTTAAAACTAATGCGCTCGATAGGACTGGATGTCTAAACGTCTCGTAAATTTGTAAAGGACCGCCTCTCAATTGGCTGAAATGTCTTTACTCAATCGATGACCCTTCCGGTTACATCTGTAATCTTTCCTGCGTGATAAACGCCACTACGTATCAGCGGTGTTACGCACTGCTGCGCATCAGAAACAATTAGTACCTGTCTCAGATTAAGAGATGCGTTTCTCAATCTGCTGGATCGCCCACGTCGCGGTGTCCGCAAGCACCGGGTCGTCGCTTCGTTTCCAGTCCTGGAGTCTTGGGAGAAAGCGCTTTAGTCCGCTGTTGCCCATGGCAATGGCGAGATTGCGCCGCAGGCCCTCGAATTTCGCCCGCTTGATTGGTGAGCCGAAGAATAGCTGACCGAAAGACGCTTGATCCAGTTCTGCGAGCCAGTCGAGCGCCGGGTTAACCAACTCTGTGCGAGGTTGCAGCTCAGAATCAACGGCGATAGGCGCTTTGCGATTCCATGGGCAAACATCCTGACAGATATCGCAGCCGAAGATCTGCCGGCCGATTCCCTCTCGCAGTTCCAGCGGAATGGATGCGCGCTTTTCGATCGTCAGATACGAGATGCAGAGGCTTGCGTCCATCTGCCGTGCCGCGGTAAGCGCTCCCGTTGGACAGGCATCGATGCAACGAGTGCAGCTTCCGCATCGGTCGGCAGCCAGCTCGGGGCGCTGATCATGTGGAAGTTCAAGAGATGTAAGAATTACCCCGAGAAAGAGCCATGAGCCGAGTTTCTGATTGAGAATACAGGTGTTTTTACCGGTCCAGCCGAGCCCCGCGTAGCGCGCATAAACGCGTTCCACCAGCGGGCCTGTATCGACATAGCATTTTGATGCGAATGGACCGAGTGCATCTTTAAGGGAAGCGTTTAGCCGTTCAAGCCGCTTCAGCAGGACTTTGTGATAGTCGGAGGGCATGAGGCCATCGACGCTCGACTGCCCAGTCCAAGCATATCGCGCCACCCACCCTGTACCGTCTGGAGCGGGATCGATCGAAAGAGGCTGCGGCACGTTGTAATTCGTAACGCAAACAATTACAGACCTGACCCAGGGCACAGCGATACGCAGGGACGAGCGCACCAGTTCTCCCGCATCATTGCGGCGTTTCAGATACTCCATATCGCCGGCGCTTCCCTGCTCAATCCACTCGGCGAAGCTTTGGCGATCGTTCTGGTCTTCCGGCGAGCCGGGCGCGGGAACGGCAGCAATCCCCGCGGCCGAAAAGCCGGCATTCGCGGCTTCCTGTGCGATCAGCGTTTGTAAAGAGACGGGCTGCATGAAATAACGCTCTACGATATGTTAGTCGAGCAGCGAGCGACTAGACTGTTGCTTGAGAAAAGCGAGACGACTTTTGCCTGCTGAAACAGCTTTATCCATCGATACTGTTCCTCGCCGCCGCTGGAGGATCGCCGTCCTTCTGGGAATAGGTGTGCTAGTCAACTACTTTGACCGCGTTAATCTTTCCGTTTCGCATAGCGACCTGTACGCAACCTTTCGCATCTCCGACATCACGTTTGGCTATTTGCTGGCTGCTTATAACTGGACGTACGCGCTTTGCCAGCTTCCCATCGGGGTGGTGATCGACAGGTTCGGCATACGCCGTATCGGTCGCATCAGCACATTTATCTGGAGCATGGCATCGTTCGCCGCTGCTCTCACACCTACGATCAGCGGGTTCTTTGGCGCACGTTTTCTCTTAGGCATCGGCGAAGCCCCAACGTTTCCGGCAAATGCAAAGGCGATCGGCTATTGGTTTCCGCCGAAAGAGCGCAGCTTCGCTACCAGTATTTTTGACTCCGCCGCCAAGTTTGCTCCGGCTATCGGGGTTCCGCTGATCGGTATCCTGCTGCTGCATATAGGCTGGCGGTTAAGTTTTGCGGCTACCGGCCTCATCAGCTTTCTCTATTTTTTGCTCTTTTATTGGATTTATCGCGACCCCAAAGATGATCCGGGATTGAGCAAGACTGAGCATGCGTACATTCTTTCCGAGTCAGCCGGTGCGCAGGCAGATACGGCAATAGCAGAACGTGCATCGCTTGGCTACCTGCTGCGCCGCCGTAAAGTGATTGGACTGGCGCTCGGCTTCGGGTCCTATAACTACGTTTTCTATTTATTGCTGACGTGGTTGCCAAGCTATCTGGCACGATCTTTGCATATCGACCTGCTGCATTCCTTCCTTTACACCGGAGTACCTTGGCTCTTTGCCACTTTCACCGATCTGATCGTAGGTGGCTGGATGGTGGACGCACTGATTCAGCGGGGCTGGAATGCCAATCTCGTGCGCAGAGTGGTTTTAATTGGCGGCACTGCGCTCGGACTCGGCATATTGGGCGCGGCCAACGCACGTACTCCTATGCAAGCGCTTTTCTGGATCAGCCTTTCAATCGGAGGGCTCGCCGCTGCAGCTCCTGTCGGCTGGTCTATCCCGACACTGATTGCGCCGCGCGGAAGAGTGGGCGCAGTCGGTGGCATTCTGAACTTCGCGAACCAGATTTCAGGAATCGCGGCACCGATTGCAACCGGATATCTTGTAGCCGCGCGCCAATCCTTTACTCTTGCCTTCGGCGTTGCTGCGGTCTACCTGGTGATTGGCATCGCAGGGTATTTATTTCTACTCGGCGATATCGAGCCGATCCCCGGCGAAGATCATCTTGCGCTGTAGGCTTTGGATTCCCCCGTGCGTGGATTCACCACTGAGAAGTTGCCGGTTGGTGCTGCATCCAGCTCCAGGTAATTGCCACTGTCCGCTCCTTGAAGATTGGCGATGAACTGTGCCTCTGTATTGTCAGCCGCCGCGCCTTCTTCGGAATAGTGCAGCTGCCAGAGAGTTTCCAGTCCAGGGACCTTCTTGAATGTTTCCAGCGTAGCCCTTGAACCGCCCTTGGTTGCGCCATTGTCCATGATGGCAACCTGCGGATGAATCGCATCGACCAGCGCCGGGCTTGAGCTTTGATACCAGCCGTGATGCGAAACGGCGAGAATATTTACATGCCCGAGCTTATTTATGGGACACATCAGCTGCATCTCTTTATCCCAGGTAAGATCGCCCAGATCAAGAATGCGCAGATTGCCGAATGTGATCAACACGCCAAGAGAGCGGGAGTTTTCTGTCTGATCCGCGGCTCTGGTCTCCGATGCTTTGCAATACGCATTCTGCTCTCCGCCACCGGGCAAGGCGTGATCAATCAGATTGCCATCGGCGCTGATGACAAGCGCCTTAATGCCCTTAATTGGAAGCACGTCACCGGGCTTAGCGACAATATGCTTGTACTTCCCTGTCGCGAGGATTTGCTGATAGGCCTCATAACCGTGCTCGGTGACAGCATCCGACGTCTCGCGGTTGGGGCCATGGTCGATGAATGTGCCCACGGGAATGCGAGCCACCAATTGCGGCGCGCCTCCTACGTGATCGTCGTGATAGTGGGTGAACAGCACATAGTCAATCTTGCTGATGCCAGCCTTTTTGGCGACGGCTGCGATACGGTCGGCATCGCGACCCTCGTGGCCGGGCCAGCCAGTATCGATGAGCAGAGATTCACCAGTCGGGGTAACGAACAGCGTTGATTGACCACCTTCTACGTCAACAAAGAAAATTTGCAGTTTACCGTCGCTCTGAGCGGCGCCTAACGCAATAGATGCTCCACATATAGAGCTCCATAGACAGCACAGCAGCGTCATTTTTTGGAGAATGTCCATCATGGCTCCTTTTGCGCAACGGTTGCCCGCGTTGCTCCGGTAGAAATGCCGCCATCTACGAGCAGCGTTTGCCCGGTGATGTAGCGGCTTGCTTCCGAGGCGAGAAATACGATGGCTCCATCGAGATCGTCAGGCCGCCCAGGCCGCTTTAATGGAATTCGATCGACAAGGTAATCGACCCATTCTTTGTTCTCATAGAGGACTTTATTCTGCTCGGTTCTGAACCAGCCGGGCGCCAGGCAGTTCACGGTAATGCCGTGTGTACCCCAGTCATCGGCAAGGCTCATAGTGAGTTGCTTGATGCCTCCACGGCTTGCCGTGTAGGGCCCAAGGCCTGCATAGCCCGCAACGCTTGTTACTGACCCTATGTTGATAACGCGTCCGTAATGATGCGGCACCATGCCTCGCGCAACGGCCTGCGCCACAAAAAAACTGCCGCGCAGGTTCGTATCGAGCACAAGATTCCAGTCATCCCACGTTATATCGAGAGCAGGCTTGCGCACATTGCAACCTGCATTGTTCACGAGGATATGAATCTGCCCGAATGCGGATTCGGCCTCGGCAGCCATGTTCTCGATGCTCCTCTGATCGCGCACGTCGAGCTCGAGCGAGACGACACGACGGCCCAGCGCTTTTATTTCAGACTCAAACGATGCGAGGGATTCGCGTTTGCGGCTGGTGAGAATCAGGTCAGCACCAGCACGAGCCAGAGCGCGGGCAAAGTATTGGCCCAGCCCGCGGCTGGTTCCGGTGACGAGCGCGACCTGTCCGGTGAGATCAAAGAGCGCTTTGCTCATCGAGCAGCCTCTGCCGCAGCTGGTGATGGCTCCAGTACGACTTTCATCAAATTAGGCTCGCGGGAATAGAGACGTTCAAACCACTGTGGCCCATCGCTGAGAGGCGCGACTGCAGTGATCAAAGACTTCACGCGGATTTTTCCGCTGGTCATCAAATCGATGGCTTGCAGGTACTCTCCTGCGGAAGCTGCCGTACCTTGAAGACGAATCTGCCGGGTTACGACTTTTTGGAGTGGCAGCGTTACTTCCGGAGCGATGTTGCCGATCAGCGTCACCTTTCCTCCTTTGCGCACACTGTCGATCGCTGCGGAGACGGTTTCATTGCGGCCTACGGCTTCAAGCGCAACATCGACTCCTTGACCAGCTGTCAGACGCATCACTTCGGCAACTAAATCCACGCCGGAAAGATGCAGCACTTCATCGGCTCCCATCTCTTTCGCCATCTTCAGCCGCGTCGGGTCTACGTCGGCGACCATCACTCGCGATGCTCCGCCTGCACGAGCGGCCTGCAGAGTAAGCAAACCGATCATGCCTGCGCCGATAACCAGCGCTGTTTCTCCACCCTCGAGTTCTGAAAGGCGCACGGCATGCAATGCGACGGACACCGCTTCCAGCATGGCCGCTTCGGGAAATGACAGCGTATCCGGCAAACGATAGAGGATGCGCTGAGGGACAACGACATATTCGGCGAAGGCCCCAGCGCGACGATAATCGCCACAGGAAACGCCGACAACCTGGCGGTAATCGCAGAGATTGACCTGGCCACTTCGGCAGTAATCGCACTCACCGCAGTAAACGGTCGAGTCGAACGTAACGCGTTCGCCCGGCTGAAATGACGTTACGCCAGCGCCAACTTCTGCGATCGTTCCTGCCGCTTCATGTCCCATGACGATGGGAGGAATGCGTCGCCCTGAAGTGCCATCGTAACCGTGTACATCGCTGCCGCAAATGCCGCACGCCGCCACCTGTACCAGGACTTCCCCCTTGCCAGGCACCGGGCGCGGCAGGTCTGCAACTTCAAGCTTTTTGTATTCGGAAAGCAAGAGTGCCTTCATGGATCTCCTTGTCGCTATCCGTTTTATTCCTTCAACGTTGCGTCGCGCAAAAAATCATAGTTGCCCGAGGGCGAAAGATGCAGGTTTTGCAGACGGCGGCTATGAACTAGTACTGTGTCCAGGTACCAGAGATTGATGGTCGGCATATCCTTGGCGAGAATCTTCTGCACATTGCCATAGTCGGTCTGTTGAAGCGAGCGATCCGATGTGGAGGCTGCGTCGGCTAGCAGTTGATCGATTTGAGAATTGGCATAAAAGCCTCGGTTCGCGCCATGCGGCGGGAAACTCGACGCGGCGAAGGAGTAGCGGAAAATATCCGGTGCCTCGTTCCCGCCGATCCAGCGCGACGGAGCCATCTGGAAGGTGCCGCGGCTGACGTCCGCGTAGAAGGTTGCAAATTCGAAGCTGCGCACGTCGAGGGCAATACCCACGTCGGCGAGCTGCTGCTGCACGACCATTGCCAGCAAGCGGCTGCTCTCGTCGGTTGAGGTTTTCATGCCGAGATGAAAGCGGTAGCCATCGGCTTTGCGCGGATATCCGGCACTATCGAGCAAGGCATTGGCCCTGGCTGGGTCGAAGTTGTGCTGCTCTGCATCTCCGTTCCATGCCCAGTGTTCAGGCGGCAAGATGCTTTCCGCTAGACGCGCCTGATCGCGGTAAAGGGAGTGAATGATCAACGGACGGTTGATTGCAAGAGCGATTGCGTTGCGAACGCGGGCGTCTCGTAATACGTCATCGCGCGTGTTGAATACGAGATAGATAAGCGTGGTGCCCGGTCCTGAGTCAATTTCGAGGTTGCTGTTGCGCCGCATGGCATAAACCGTGTCGGCGGATAGCGCATTGATGGTAGCGTCCGCGGAGCCTTTCTGGAGCTCCAGAGCGCGCGTTGTCGCATCGGGCACTACTGCGAAGCGCAGGCTCTGAATCGCAGGCTGCGGCTGCCAGGTATGTGGCGCACGCCGCAACACCACCTCTTTATCCTGTTCCTGACTCACAAATGCGAATGGTCCGCTGCCGATGGGGTGTAGCCAGAAGTCCCGTCCGCTCCCGGCGGGAACGACGCCGAATCCTCCATCACTGAGATTCCAAAGTAAGGCCGGATCATTCTTCTTCAGATGAATGATAACCGTCTGCGCATCGGGAGCCTCTACGCGATCGATGGTCTGGTACGCATTTGCCTTTACGCTGACGACTTTGCCCTGGAGAATGGTATCGAGCGTGTATTTCACGTCGGCGGAAGTGAGCGGACGCCCATCGTGAAAGTGCACGTCGCTGCGCAGATGAAAGATATAGGTCAATGGATCGGGCGTCTGCCAACTCTCGGCGAGCCATGGCTGCAGTTCGAAATGCTGATCTTTACGTACCAGTGAATCGAAGATCAGCGAGTCGATACGCTCGGACTGCGCGTCTATGCCGATCCGCGGATCAAGGTTTGTGGGGCTGCTTTCAATCAGCACCGTAACGGTGTTCGCCGATGTCTTCTGTCTGCAGCCGAAATTGCAACTGCAGGCTACGATCAGCAAAATCGGCGCCAGTCTCTTAAACATAGCTGACTTGTCCCAGAATGGCAGGCCGCTTCGCGCCGGTTGCGGAAGGAACATTGGCCGGTCGCCTGTGCCATGTGTAATACGCAAGAAGCGCGAACGCCGCCGCTTCCTTTGCATCGACGGGGATACCCGCGTCTGTACTCTCAATAAGAGAGCAGCCCAGGGGCTGAAGTCTGTTGCGTAACATTTTCATGAGCGTGCTGTTCTTTGCTCCGCCGCCCGAGACGATGTAATCGACGGAAGTGCCGCGTTGAAGTTCCGGCAACACACAACGCTTAAATGCGTCGACGATGCTCTCCGCAGTCAGCGCTGTCGCCGTAGCGATTGTGTCTTCGGCCGCACCCTTCGCCTTACCGCACGTGCGCAGAAATTTTTCAGCGAATGCCGCCCCAAACTCTTCCCGCCCGGCTGACTTCGGCGGCGGTTTCTTAAAAAACGGATGCCGGAGTGCGGCGGTCAGCGCACTCTCCAGGACACGTCCCTTGGCTGCTGTCTTGCCTCCACGATCGTACGGCTTGCCGAAAAGCCGCTGCATCAAGGCATCGATGACCATGTTTCCCGGACCGGTATCGAAAGCAATTATTTCGTTTATTCCCGATGCGGGAGGAACCAGCGTCAGATTTCCAATGCCTCCGATATTCTGCAACACACGAGCGCGTTTCTTATCTGCGAATTGCACGTAATCGAGGAGCGGCACCAATGGAGCACCTTGACCACCGGCTACCATATCTGCCGGACGGAAGTTGCTGACGACTGGCACACCGAGTTCGGCGGCAAGGAGCGCTGGTTCGCCGATCTGCCAGGTGCATGCTACCTTGCGGCCCGCATAGGGCGCAGGCATGGCCTGGTGATACACCGTCTGTCCGTGGCATCCGACGAGTTCCAGCCTGCAGGGATAGTGATTCAGGGTAGAACGAACCGCTTCGGCATAGGCTTGTCCCAGACGCCAGTTGAGCCGCGCCAGTTCAGCTGTGGACGTAGACTTGGCATCCATCGCGGCCAAAATTACTTTCCGCAAAGCCGGAGAAAATGGGAACGCCGTGTGTCCTAGCAGGTTCAACCTGCATTGGCCGCGATGCGGCTGGATCTGCAGCAGCGCAACATCGATACCATCGGCAGACGTGCCACTCATGATGCCGGCTACCGTCATCGGGCGAAAAGGAAGAGGTTTTGAAATCAATTGAGACGCTGCGGTTTGGGACAAATCACTCTCTCGCTGTTCCGCTATTATTGTATGGCCTCCGTTGGCCGACTACAGACCGCGGTTCACCTGCCAGACCAACCATTTGGCCCAAAATCAATTCAGAAGTAGCAGCCGTCAATCGAGAATAAAACGATGGATCCAGAGGAGCAGCCGCAGCACAACAAAAAGGGCATCCGCTACCCCGGCTGGTTGGCCCTCTTTGTCATTTGGACGCTGATCGGAGCGTTTCGCTTTTTGCGTTATCGCCTTGATCCGTCTTCTTCCCCGTCTCACCTTCATCCGCTGACGGAATTTGCAGAATGGCTCACGTGCTTCTATCCGTGGGTGCTGCTCGCTCCTCTGGTTTTCCGTCTGGAACGCCGGTTTCCGCTCGATCGGGAGAAATGGATACGCAGCCTTCCCATGCTTATAGCAGGTGGCCTAGTGCTTGCCGTGGTCGCGGTCAAAATAACGATTGCGCTTAACATGCTGATCAATAGGCGGATCGATGTGTATGACCTGATCCTCGACTATCCGGTCGCCGAATTCTCTGTTGCCTTCTTTCTTTACTGGAATATCGTGATTGCTGGCGCTGTGATCCGCACGATGATTCAGCTGGAACGCCAACAAAGGCTCGCAGCCGAACTGGCCCTAGAAAATGCAAAGCTCGAAACATCTCTGAAGCATGCCGAGTTGGAGACCCTGCGCCTTCGGCTCAAGCCGCATTTTTTGTTTAATACTCTGGAAAATATCTCGGCTCTTGCTGAAGACGATCCACGTCTTGCGCGCAGAATGCTGGCGCGTTTAGGTGAATTGCTCCGAGCCGCCTTCCGACGTGACTTTCAGGCCGAGATCAGCCTCAGCTCTGAAATTGCGCTGATGAACGCCTATATCGATGTCGAGCGCGTCCGCTTTGGCGAGCGCCTGATGGTAAGTGTCGATATTGCACCGGAAACAGAACCCGCCCTGGTTCCCAGTCTTCTGTTGCAGCCGCTGGTTGAAAATGCCATCCTGCATGGCCTTCGTGATGTAACGGAAATTGGCAGAATCGAGGTGCGCAGCGTTAAAAGCTTTGAATCTCTGGTCCTCACGGTAAAAGATAACGGTAATGGGCCGCCTCGCCAGTCGCTGGCCGAGCTCCAATTAGGCATAGGCCTCGGATCTACGCAGGAGCGCCTGGAGCGCATGTATCCACGGAATCATGACCTTTCGGTGCAGCGCTCTGAGGACGGAGGCACTCTCGTCCACATTCAACTTCCCTTCCGCACGCGCCATACAGCATGAATCAGCTACGTATTCTCATCGTCGACGACGAGCCGGCCATCCGTACCGGCATCCGCAAACTGCTTGCCTCATGGCCGGATATTAAGGTTGCCGGCGAGTGCGGGAATGCCGCCGAAGCCATTGCAGCCATTCAGCGCGGAGGCCTTGACCTCGTCCTGCTCGATATCCACCTGCCCGACGCGAGCGGCCTTGACGTTGTGCGCGCTGTCGGAGCGGAACAGATGCCCCTGCTGGTCTTCGTCACCGCATACGACGAACATGCGATCGAAGCGTTTGAGCTAAATGCTCTTGACTACCTGCTTAAGCCTCTGAACGAAGAATATTTGGAGCGCGCCTTGAAGCGGGCCCGAGAGAGGTTAGCGCTCGACGGACAGCCACACATCGTCCAGCAGCTTCAATCGCTGCTTACCACCTATCGCCCCAGGGGACCGGAGCGTTTCGTCGTCCGCAAACCCAACCATTATGAATTCGTGTCCGCCGACTCCATCGACTGGATCGAATCGGCGGACAACTATGTTGAATTGCACTGCGGAAATAAAACCCACCTGCTGAACGAGACGATGAGCAGAATAGAGCAGCGTCTCGACCCGGAGAAATTTTTGCGGATTCACCGCTGCCACATCGTGAATACAAGCCGCATTGTGGCAGTCCATCCCTTGACCGCCGGCACATATGAGGTCGAGATGCAGCACGGCGCGCGCCTTACCTCCGGAAGGAGTTTCACGAACGCGGTTCGTATGCTCATTGGGAGGTAACCGACGGGGCTAGAATCGCAGGTGGAGGCGCCATGCGAGCTGCTGTCCTTCACCAACCCGCACCGATTGAGCAGAATCCCATGAGATTGGAAGACCTGCCTATGCCCTCGCCGGACAGGCGCGAGGTTCTTCTCCGTGTTGAGGCTTGCGGTGTCTGCCGTACCGATCTACATATCACCAACGGTGAGTTGCCGCCGCTGCGTCCGACTGTTATACCGGGCCACCAGATTGTGGGACACGTCGAAAAATGTGGTGAGGATGTTCACGACGTCAGTGTTGGAGAGCGTGTCGGCGTCTCGTGGCTTGGCGGAACAGACGGAACCTGCCCACTCTGCCACAAGGGCATGGAAAACCTTTGCGATCAGCCCACCTTTACCGGATATACCGTAAACGGTGGCTATGCGGAGTACACGGTTGCCCGCGCGGATTTTTGTATTCCCTTACCGGAACATACGGAAGCAAAAAATCTGGCCCCGCTACTCTGTGCCGGGATTATCGGTTTCCGCAGCCTACGGATTGCAGAAGTCGAGCCCGGAGAGCGCATCGGATTGTTCGGATTTGGCGCTTCGGCGCATCTGGCAATTGATGTGCTAAAGCATTGGGGATGTGAAGTTTACGTCGCGACGCGGGGTGCCTCGCACCAGCAATTCGCGCATGAGCTGGGAGCCGTGTGGGTAGGTGAGGCTACTGAACGGCCGCCAGTGCAGTTAGATCGCGCCGTGACATTTGCACCGAGTGGGGATGTGGTGATTGCTGCACTGGCTTCTCTGCGCAAAGGCGGGATTGTCGCAATCAATGCCATTCATATGGATCGTATACCGCAGTTCGACTACGACACACTGCTATGGGGCGAGCGCCAGATGCGAAGTGTGGCAAATATGACACGGCAGGATGCGCACGATTTCGTAAAGCTGGCGACCGAGATCGGAATTCGTCCGCGCACGACCCTATTTACACTCGATCAGATAAATGAAGCTTTAACTGCGGTTTATCGGGATTCGATTGATGGCGCGGCAGTAGTGTTGTGCCAGCCATAAGGCGCTATCTAGTAAAATGTGAATGAGGAAATCTATGCCCGAAATTCAGCGCAGGAAGACCGTTACGGTCAAGATCGGCCATGTTCGCGTAGGATCGGATGTTCCTGTCGTCGTCCAGTCGATGACTAACACCGATACGGCCGATGTTCAGGGGACCATTCAGCAGGTGGCAGCGCTTGCCACGGCCGGGTCGGAGCTGGTGCGCGTGACCGTGAACAATGACGCAGCGGCAAAGGCAGTACCCCACATCGTTGAAGGGCTAGCCAAAATGGGCATCCATGTTCCCATCATTGGCGATTTCCATTACAACGGGCACCAATTACTGAAAAAATACCCTGATTGCGCACGGGCTCTGGCCAAATACCGCATCAATCCCGGCAACGTCTCGATTGGCCGCAAAGACGACGACAACTTCCGCACCATGATCGAGTGCGCGGTAGAGAACGACAAACCTGTCCGCATCGGCGTGAACTGGGGTTCGCTCGATCAGGCGCTGCTGACCCGCATGATGGACGAGAACTCCAAGCGGCCCGAACCACTGGACGCCCGCGACGTGATGATGGAAGCGATGTGCCGCAGTGCGCTTGATTCCGCCGCCGCCGCCGAGCGCTATGGCCTCGGACATGACAAGATCATCATCAGCGGCAAAGTGAGCGGCGTGCGCGACCTGATCGATGTCTACGAAATGCTTGCCAGCCGCTGCGATTATCCGCTCCACCTTGGGCTGACAGAAGCCGGAATGGGCATGAAGGGCATTGTCGCCTCCACTGCCGGGCTTGCTCCCCTTTTATTGAGAGGCATCGGCGACACCATTCGCGTTTCTCTGACCCCGAAACCTGGCGGCGACCGGACGGAAGAAGTGCTGACCGGCCAACAGATTCTGCAATCGCTTGGCATCCGCAGCTTTACTCCACAAGTTACGGCCTGCCCTGGCTGCGGGCGAACGACGAGCACATTTTTCCAGGAGTTGGCCCAGCAAATTCAGAATTACCTTCGCGATTCGATGCCTGTCTGGCGTGAGCGCTACCCTGGCGTCGAAGAATTGAAGCTCGCCGTAATGGGCTGCGTAGTCAACGGCCCGGGCGAATCGAAACATGCAAATATTGGCATTTCGTTGCCGGGCACATTCGAGGAGCCAAAGGCTCCGGTCTATGTCGACGGCCGCCTGATGACAACGCTGCGCGGCGACACCATCGTGCAGGATTTCCAGAAGATTCTGGATGAGTATGTCAAAACGCGCTATGGCTCCGGCGCGAAGACAGAAGAGCTGGTCGAAGTCCACTAGGCAGATTTCTCAACTGTCTCAGATCTTCATCGCTTCAGGTTTGGCAGGGCGTGTACGACTTTGCCCTGCCCCCTCCCCCTGAATGCCACATGCCTTTCGTAATCTTTTCCTCTGCATGCCGTTTCACTAACGTGGAGAGCACGCTCTTTAATTCTTCTGCCATGGGGTTCTGCATGCGCGTTTCCGCGGTTTGCTCTGTAATGCTGTTTACAGCGACGATGTTGTCTGGAGCGAGGACCTGCTATTCGCCGGAAGATGCGTTGTCCCATCAGAACAAAGATGTTTGTGTCACGGCCCACGTATACGATGTAGTGGAATTGGCGGACGGGACGCGCTTTTTGGATGTGTGCCGTCCAGAAACTCCAGATGAACAGTGCCGCTTCACGGTCATGAGCATGCATGGCGACCGCAACGAAGTAGGCGACCTGAACCAATACCGGCAGCAGGACATTGAGATTCGTGGTGTTGTGCGCCCCTATGGCGGGCGGGCAGAGATCATTCTGAGCCACGCGCGGCAGTTTCACGGGGGAGCAGAAAAGTTCCGTCCCAATCCTGCGCTGCTGCATGGATTTTCTGCAGAGGACCACAAACCTGCGGTGAACGATCCGGCTCTACGAAGCGGGCATCACCAGAGCGTGTTCAAGACGACGCAATAACGAAAATATCGACCTAGACTCGGTAAGTCATTCTGAGGAGCACTGCGACGAAGAATCCGGCGGATATTTCACAAAGGACATTTCAGGTTTCTAGCCAGAAAATAGAGGCCTTTTTTTGCTGTTGCCAAGCCTCTCTGGATTCTTCGCTGCGCTCAGAATGACATCGATTCTGAAATTGGAATAAGGTTCATCGCAATGGTCCGGCATGCTTGCGGAGTTCAGCGAGTGGGTAAAAAGTTCCCCGCCACACCACTCCTCGACGAGCTAACGTGACGAACATGGACCGCAACAACATGTAGATGATCACGCACACGGCTATGGGAAACACAACGCTGTATCCCGCAGAAACACCGTTAAGATTGCGCCCGGAATATCGATACACACCAAAGACAGAGGCCAGCGCAATCAGGCTGGCTGCGCGCATGGTCCATGGGCCGAAGAGTCCGCACACCGGCCCAAGACAGAAGAGAGCGAGAGCGATGCAGGCGCCCAGCAACAACTGTGGACGAAAGCGAAAGACGGCGAAGATATTTTTCGTCAGGTTGCGGACAACGCCAAGCGCTCCTGCGGCCCAGTGCACGCGGATGAGATCGCGCCCGACGACAATGCGCTGCCGGAAGTTGTTTTGCTTAACCTCATATCCGAGACGTAGGTCTTCGAGTACTTCCATGCGGAGTGCCTCAAATCCGCCAATGCTACGGTAAACATCGCTCCGGATGAGATTGAAGGCTCCAATACCGATGGATTCACGACGGTTACCGGCGTCGGCAATTTTCCAAGGCCTCCAGGAGATCAGTGACAACGACTGAATGGCGGAAAGCATCATCCGCTCGCCAAAGCTCTTGAGAAGAAGCGTGGGAAACAGGACGAGATGATCCGCTTCGCTGTCAGCATAGAGAATGGCGCGGTGCAGGCAATCTTCACGGAAGATGATGTCGCCATCGGTAAAGAGGAGCCATGGAGCAGTTGCCTGCCGCGCAGCCATCGCCATAGCGTGCGTCTTGCCGGTCCAGCCTGTAGGCAATTCTGCAATGTGAATGATGCTGATATTTTTGCTTTGCGCGCAGGCTTCAGTGGCAACGCGGTCCATAATATCGCCGGTTGCATCTGTGGAGCGGTCGTTGACGGCAAGAATTTCGAGAGAAATCTCGTGCTGCGCCAGAAGAGAACGCAGTGTCTGTTCAATGGCCTGCGCCTCATTGCGCGCTGGAACGATCACGGAGATGAGTGGCTGTACATTTCGCGGCAGAAGCTTTGAATATTTTTCGTCGAGCAGATTCGGCAGCTTAGGAAGATTGCGGAGCGCGGCCAGCGAGCGTACTGCCCACAGAAGCGCGATGAGCCATGCGAGCAGGTTGGCGAACAGGAGTAGATGCATTCCCCTCAGTATTTCAGAGAAGCCGCGTATTTCAGCCCGAGGCTGCAGCGCTGTCTTCGCTCTCAGGCAGCAGAGGCGCGAAGCGCGAGCCAATCAGCAGAATCAATGTGCCTGCGGCGAGTGAGACGAGCGTGCCGCCAAGCCCAATTCGCAGCGAGCCTGTTGCGTCGGAGAGGCGGCCTATCAGACGCGGCGAGAAAGCATCCCCCAATGCGTGGATCATGAACAAATTAATGGCGATAGCTGAAGCCCGGATGGACGCAGCCACGGAATTCACAATAGCGGCGTTGAGCGGTCCGTTATTCAGGAAAAGAAGAAGCTCTGCGGCAAACGCGCCCGGCACCAGCATCGAGCGTGGACCAAAGAAAGTAGCAGCACAAACTGGAACCGCAAGCAGCATGGTCCAGGCAGAAATGAGATAAAGGGCGCGATGGTTCTTTCGCAGCCAGCGGTGTGCGAGCCATCCTCCGAGCACCGTGCCGACCAGCCCGTTGATAGCGGTAATGGCGCCGGTCACCAGTCCGGCTCCGGCAACAGAATAGCCTCCAAAGCGAACGAAGAACGTCGGTAGAAAAGTGGAAATGCCACCGACGGCAAAGGTCCACATAGCCATGCCGAGGGTTGCGGTCCAGAACGCAGGATTGTGGAGAAGGCCGGAAATCGTGGTGCGGTCCATCGTGGGTTTGAGTTTGTCGGCGGCTCCGCGCGCCGGCTCTTTTACGAAAAACCAGAAGACTCCGGCAATTATGACCCCGGGCAAAGCAGCAATGAAGAACGGAACGCGCCAGCCGTAGCGCTGGCCGAGTACGCCTCCCATGAGATAGCCGAGCGCTGCGCCTATGGGAATGGTGACGTAGAAGATGCTGAGCACGCGGTTGCGGTCGATCTCCGGGTAGAAGTCGGCGAGTAGCGCCGGCGCGAAGATACTGAAGGTCGCTTCACCGATACCCACGACCGCATGCCGGATGAGCAGCGTGTTGTAGCTCTGGACGGTTGCCGTGAGAAGTGTGGCGGCGCTCCAGAGAAGCGCCCCGGCCACTATGAGGGGCCGTCGCGGATAGCGGTCGCCCAGCCATCCCGTGAGCGGAGCCACGATCATGTAGGTAAAGAAAAAGGCTGTGGTCAACAACCCGATTTGCGCATCGTTGGCCCCAAATTCCTTTTGTACCAGCGGCTGTACACCTGGAAGTACGTAACGGTCAATGAAGTTGAACAGGTTGAGGCAGGTGAGTAAAAACAGCGCGAGCCCTGCTGTTTGTGCGGCGGATGGTTTCGCTGATTTATCAGGAATCGATGCGGGCATGCGATGAGCGCATGATATCAGCCGCTACATCCTTTTTCGATGCAGGAGCGTTATTCCGTTGCCGGCCGGGGCCAGCGTGCTTCAACGATGGTGGAAATACCACCGCGTGGACGGAAATCACCCTTAACCACGGCCCATATCGGATCGCAGGCCTTGACTATGTCTTCGAGCACCTGGTTTACGACGTTTTCCTGGAAGATGCCAAGATTGCGGTAGGCGAACAGATACTCTTTATAGGACTTTAATTCCAGGCACTGTTCTCGCGGCATGTAACGCAGCGTAATGATGCCGAAATCGGGCAGGCCTGTCTTGGGGCAGACAGATGTGAACTCTGGATCATCGATCACGATTTCGTAGGCAGGAAATTGGTTCTTCCAGGTTTCAATAGCCGGAAAAATGAAGTCGAGTCCCGCTTTTGCGTGCTCGTCAGTGTATCGTTCGGAAAGCGCCATATTTTTATTGTATGGCACATCATTCAGGCACGGATGGCATCGCGGATTCTGCCCCGAATGAGACAAGCAGATTTCCTGATGCGAACGGGCATCTTACTGAGTCTTATATACTGACTCACGGTTCCTTGATGGCGACAGCAAGAAGAACGACAACTCGTACAACATGGATTTGGGCTGGCATGGCGATCGTGCTGTTGCTTGTCTTTTATCTCGTGCACCTCGCCACGCGCACCACGTTGCCTATACGCGTGGCCGTGGTAGAACGCAGCAGCCTTAAAAGCACGACTCCAACGAATGGCAAGGTCGAGCCTACGTCAAACTTTGAGGCGCATGCCCCGTTTCCCGGCGTGGTGAAGGCGCTTTATGTCCACGAGGGCGACAAAGTTCCAGAGGGCAAGCTGCTTTTGCAGATGGATGACAGCGATGCGCTTTCAAAGCTGGCTGCAGCGCTGGCAGGCTTGCGCGGCGCACAAGCCAACTATGACGCAATGATGAAAGGCGGCACACAGGAAGAACGGTTGTCGCTGGGTGGAGAACTGACCAAAGCCGAGATGGATCGCGACCAGGCTCAGCGGGACCTGGCTGCTCTGCAGAAATTGCAGACACAAGGAGCCACATCCGCCGCTGAAATCTCTTCGGCAAAAGACCGTTTGACTGCCGCGAACAATTCTCTAGCGCTCCTTGAGAAAAAGAAGTCGTCTCGCTACGACTCGACGGACCTTGCCCACGCCAAGGCAGCACTGGACGATGCTGAAGCCGGTTACGCCGCCGCGCAGGAAGTGGTAAACCAAGCAAACGTGAAAGCTCCTTTTGCTGGAACGGTCTATTCCATCCCGGTTTCAAGGACAGAATTTGTGCAGCAGGGCGATAGACTGCTGCAGATGGCGGATCTCACGAAAATGCAGGTGCGCGCGTACTTCGACGAGCCGGAGATCGGCAAGATTCGTCAGGGAATGCCTATCTCCATCCGATGGGACGCGATGCCGGACAGGGAATGGCACGGTCACGTGGAACGTGTGCCTTCAACGATCATCACCTATGGGACACGCAACGTTGGACAGGTATTGATCGCAATCGACGATGCGGACGGTATGCTGCTCCCGAATACTAACGTGACGGTCACAGTGACAACATCCAATAAGACGGATGTGCTCAATGTTCCACGTGATGCGCTGCATACTGAACAGGGAAAATCGTATGTATACCGGGTTGTGAATGGAACCTTGCGTCGCACACCGGTAAAAGTGGATGCATTGAACCTGACGCAGGTGGAGATTGTCTCCGGCCTCAAAGAAGGCGACATAGTGGCGCTTGGCACAACAAATGGCCAATCGATCAGCGAGGGTGTCGCCGTAAAGATTGTGCGGTAAAAACGCGTGATAGCTCGAATCTTAAAACTTTGTATCGTGTATTGCTCGGTTTCAGTTGTGGCTGCGGTCGCTTTCGCGGACGTGCCTTCTTCGCAAATTCTGGACAGTGTGCGTCTAGACCTTAATCTCGGGCGGGCCGATCATGGCCTGCAAGCGCTTGACCAGGTGCTGACGCTGGAACCTCAGAATGCCGAAGCCCATAATTTGCGTTGCCGCATTTTTCTGCAGGAACAGCGCTGGAATGAAGCTGTTAATTCCTGCCAGACAGCGGTGAAGCTTGCTCCCGGAAACAGCGATTTTCGCTTATGGCTGGCGCGGGCGCTGGGCGAAAAAGCGGATCGCGTGTCGTTTATTACCGCATATAAAATGGCGAAGCAGATTCGGGAGGAGTTTGAGACAGCGGCCAGACTTGACCCGCACAATGCCGCAGCACTCTCCGACCTGGCCGAGTTCTATGTGGAAGCGCCCGGGATTGTTGGCGGTGGACTGGACAAGGCGGAGAGGGTGGCACAGCAACTGGATACCTTCGCGCCCGACCGCGCGCACTACGTTCGTGCACGCATCGCCGAAAACGGAAAGAACTATCTACAGGCTGAAGCGGAGTACAAAGCTGCAATTGCCGCGGCCAAGGAACCTGCCGATGCCTGGATGAATCTGGCGTCCTTTTATCGTCGACGCCAGCGCTGGGACGACATGGTGCAGGCGGTGCATAGCGGGGTAGCAGCGGATACACAGCAAGGAGTCGCACTGGCGGATGGCGCATCGGTCCTGATTCGCGCGGGGCGCGATCTGCCGTTGGCGCGTCAGCTGCTGGAGCAATATCTGGCCTCGTCAAACAAGGCGGAAGACGCTCCTGCATTTGAGACACATGTTCAATTGGGAAAACTGCTCACCCAGCTGGGGGAGACGCAAGAGGCCCAGCAGCAGTTCACAGCGGCCCAGGAGCTGGCGAGGGATTACCAGACTGGTACACATCACGCTACAAATAGTGGCAGATAGCTTCGAAACTGAAATCCTTCTAAAAGCGAATAGAATCAAGTTTTGCAGTTTGTCACGAGGTGGCTGCCGGGTGAATCGACTACGTTGCAGATGGATCGCGTTGGGCGCTTTTGCCTTGCTCTCTTCCTTGGGAGCTACAGCGCAGGTCTCTCTCTATACAGTGGTTGACATGGCCCTCCGGAACAGCACTTCCGTACGCATAGCGCAAGCTGATGTGATGCGCGCTGCCGCCGGTCTGACGGAATCAAAAGATGCCTATATTCCGAACCTCAATTTCGGATCGAGCCTCGGATATTCTTACGGCTTCCCGCTTGGCGAGCCCTCCGTGTTCAATGTAAGCTCGCAATCGCTGCTGTACACATTTTCGCAACCGGACTACATTCGCTCAGCGCGAGCAGCGGTACAATCCGCTGAGTTCAGCCTGAAGGACGCTCGTGAACAGGTCGTCCTCGATGCGTCGCTCGACTACATTCAGCTGAATAAAGCACAGACGACTCTCGCCACGCTCGATCAGGAAAAGGAATATGCGGACAAGCTGGTCAGCATTGAGGAAGACCGCGTGCTTGCTGGAGTCGAAAGCCGGATGGAGCTTACGAAGGCGAAGCTGACATCGGCGCGGATCGATCTGCAACGGATTCACTTGCAGAATGACACTGAAATGCTTCGTCAGCAGCTTGCCCATCTTACCGGTTTGCCGGCTGCAAGCTTTGTCACGAATGCCAACAGCATTCCCTCTGCGCCGCGCATTCTGCCGGAGAACGAAAAACAGCAGGCAACGATGCAGAATGCCGGAGTGCAGGCGGCACAGGCCAATGCGAAATCAAAGCAGTACGTGGCCTTTGGCGATGCCCGGCAGATCTTCCGGCCGCAATTTTATGCCGGGGGCAACTACAGCCTGTTTGCAAAATTCAACAACTACAACGAGTTCTATCAGCACTTCCAATACAACAACTTTGATATCGGCGTTCAGATCAAAGTCACGCTGTTCGACGCTGCGATCAAGGCCAGAGAGCGCCGGTCTGCGGCCGATTTCGCCCGTGCGTCGGCACAAGCCGATCAGGCGCGCGATACGACAAATGAGCAGATTTTCCAGCTGCAAAAGAGCCTCACCGAACTGGCGGCGCAACAGCGAGTTACACAACTACAAGCAGAACTGGCGCAGGATCAATTGGATGTGATTGCAACACGGCTTGCCGACGGCTCCGGCTCGCCTGGTTTGGCTCCGTTAACCCCGAAAGATGAGCAGCAGGCCCGTATCGAAGAGCGAGAGCGCTACGCGGACGTGCTCGATGCAAATTATGCGGTTCTACGCGCGGAACTGAGCTTGCTGCGCTCCACGGGCAGCATCGAAGACTGGGCGAAATCGGGCGCGAAATAATCCACAAAAATGCGCACTTCATGACGATTCGCGTAAGTGCCTGTAGGGGATAACGATACGCGGCTGCACAAGGCTGCATGGTACCCGCAACGGCACCTCAAAGACCGTGCGAACCTGCTCCGGATGTTACACTTAGACATACGCTATGCCCCTTAAAACATTGTTTCTGAACCCGCCCTCGTTTGAGAATTTCGATGGTGGCGCCAGTTCGCGCTGGCCAGCCACGCGTGAGATTGAGTCCTATTGGTACCCGGTATGGCTCGCATATCCCGCCGGCATGCTGGAAGGGTCGCGCCTGCTGGACGCCCCGCCGCATCATGTGACAGCGCCAGAGACTATCGAAATTGCCAAAGGCTACGAGTTTCTCGTCCTTTTCACCAGCACTCCGGGATGGACAGGCGACCAGAAGCTGGCGGAAGCGATTAAGCGGGCCAACCCGTCGATTCGCATTGCCTTCGTCGGGCCTCCAGTCACGACTTCGCCGGACCGCGCACTGAACGAGTGCGAGGTGCTGGACTTTGTTTGCCGCCGCGAATTTGATTTCTCCGTGGTTGAGTATGCCAATGGCAAGCCGCTGGACGAAATCCTCGGCATCAGCTATCGCAAGGACAGCAAGGTCGTGCACAATCCCGACCGCCCGCAGGTAGATAACCTGGATGCGATGCCCTGGGTTACGGACATCTACGCGCGCGATATGGACGTGACCAAGTACAACGTTCCGTTTCTGCTGCATCCGTATGTTTCGCTTTACTCAACGCGGGGCTGCCCGGCGCAGTGCACCTTCTGCCTCTGGCCGCAGACGCTCTCGGGCCATGCTTGGCGCAAGCGGTCTACTGATGACGTTGCCGCCGAGATGGCGCACGCGAAGGAACTCTTCCCTCACGTGAAGGAATTCTTCTTCGACGACGATACCTTCAACATTCAGAAGGCACGCACCATTGAGCTGTGCGCCAAGCTTAAGCCGCTCGGGCTGACGTGGTCGTGCACTTCGCGCGTCACAACAGATCGCGAAACGCTCAAGGCCATGCGCGAAGCCGGCTGCCGTTTGCTGATTGTCGGCTACGAATCAGGCGATCCGCAGATTCTCAAGAACATCAAGAAGGGTGCCACGGTCGAGCGTGCCCGCGACTTTACGCGCGACTGCCACGACCTCGGCCTGACGATTCACGGCGACTTTATCCTTGGGCTTCCGGGCGAAACAAAGGAATCGATTCGCAACACTATTAACTTTGCCAAGAGCCTGGATGTCGAGACGATCCAGGTTTCGATCGCGCATGCCTATCCGGGCACGGAGTTTTACGAATTCGCCCGCGAGCATGGCTTCATCATCAACAACGGGGCCATGGTGGACGACCAAGGCCATCAGCTGGCTCACATTGAATACCCCGGGCTGCCGACGGAATACGTGCTAGAAATGGTGCATCGCTTCTACGATGAGTACTACTTCCGTCCTAAAGCTGCGTGGCGCGTGGTCAGCAAGGCCATTGTGAACCGCGATCTTCCGCGTCTTTATACCGAAGCAAAGTCATTCCTTAAGCTGCGGTCTGAGCGCAATAAAATTGTGAAGCAGAAGAAGCAGCAAAAAGCGAGCGATGGGGCAAAGCCTGTAAGCGCAGAAGTGTAAAGCATGATTTGCGTAAGTGGTTCCGCTTCATCGAGCAGAACCGGACTTCACAAAATTTTCCGGCCAGCCGTGTGCTGGCCGCTTTCACTTTTATGACGCGATCTACCATGACATTCCGGCGTTATCTGGTGCTGGCGTTTGTATCCGTCTCCGCTCCGCTGGGCGACACGTTTTTGGATGTGGGTATGAAACGTATCGGTCCCGTGTCGCTGTCTGATGTGACGACGCTGTTTCACGCTGTGAGCACACCTTGGATCGCCGGTGGCATCGTGTTACTCATCGGATTTTTCGCCTCATATTTGACTGCGCTTTCCTGGGCGGACCTGACGTTTGTTCTTCCCGCCACTTCTCTTGGAAATGTAGTTGTCGCTTTGCTCGCCCGGTTCTGGCGGCATGAGCAAATCTCGCTCTCGCGATGGGCGGGGATTTTTCTCATAACAGCGGCTGTGGGGTTTGTTACACAGGGGCCGTCGTATACAGAGCATGAAAAGCCGGCTATAGCTCAGGACGTAGAAGAGGTGTGCCACCCATGAGCATCTTGCACCATTCCGGCGTGACGAATGCCGCGATGATTGCGAGCATCGTCGTGGCGGCAACCGTGGGAGACGTGCTGATTGCATCGGCCATGCGTCAGATCGGCGATCTTGACGAAATCAAGACGCATTCCGGGCTGACGGGTGCCATCAAAGCCGTTGTCACCAATACACGCTTCTTTTGCGGAGTAGCGGCAATGGCTGTCAGCTTTTTCTCGCTGCTTTTTGCCTTGAGCCATGCCGACTTGAGCCTTGTGGCGCCTGCGTCGGCATCGCTGACGGTTGTAACAAATACCATCGCTGGAAAGCTGTTCCTGAAGGAAAATGTCGACAGGCGCCGTTGGCTGGCAGCGCTTTGCGTCTGTATCGGCGTGGTTCTGCTTGCCCGATAGACTCACCTCGCGTTAATGCCACAACGCATTGTTTTTGCCATTCAATGCGCGGTCTAGGTATGTCGCAGCGCTGATCAATGCAAGATGCGTAAATGCCTGCGGGAAATTTCCGAGATGTTGTCCGCTACTGCCCAATTGTTCGGAATATAAGCCTACATGGTTCGCATAACCCAGCATCTTGTCGAAGAGCAGCCTCGCCTTTTCCATTTGATGTGACCGCGCAAGACACTCTATGAACCAGAACGAACATGCGGTGAAGCTACCTTCCCTGCCGCGCAACCCGTCAATGGGATTGCCTATCGTGTCATAGCGGTAGACGAGGCTGTCCTCAGTCAGCGTTTTTTCGATTGCATCGAGTGTGGAGAGCCAGCGAGGGTCGACGGGGCTGATGAAACGCATGAGCGGCATAAGCAAAGACGAAGCATCAAGAGCGTTAGAACCTTCATACTGCACAAAAGACTTTTGTGAGTCGTCCCAGAAGTTTGTGAAGATGTCCTCGGTGATGGCGTCGCGCGTTGCCAGCCACTCGGCGAGCGGACCGGAAAGCGAGCGCTTGCGCCCAAGGCGAATGGCACGATCGAATGCGACCCAGCACATCAGGCGCGAATGCAGAAAATGCTTTCGCCCGCCGCGCACTTCCCATATACCTTCGTCGGGACGATTCCAGTTTTTACCGAGCCATGAAAGAATGCGGCCGACACCCCGCCAGTCGTCGTACGAAATGGCGTCGCCATATTTGTTCGAGAGATATATGGCATCCATCAGCTCTCCGTAAATATCAAGCTGCAGTTGACCAGACGCGCCGTTGCCGATACGGACGGGACGAGAACCTAGATAGCCCTGGAAGTTCTCGAGAATGCTCTCATCCAGCTCCTGATCTCCATTGATGCGGTACATCACCTGCAGTGGCCCATGTTCGGCATCGTCATGCAGACGGTCTCGCAGCCAGTTGGTGAACGCCAGCGCTTCCTCGTTGAAGCCAAGACGCATGAAGGCGTATAGACTAAATGCCGAATCGCGCAGCCAGGTATAGCGATAGTCCCAGTTGCGCTCGCCTCCTATTCTCTCAGGCAATCCAAATGTAGGCGCCGCGATCAGCGATCCATATTCCTGACTGCACAAAAGCTTCAGCAGGAGAGCTGAGCGGTTGACCATCTCGCGCCAGCGACCCGAATAGTTGGAACGGCCGATCCAGCCCCGCCAATATTGCGAAGTCTGGTGAAAGTGATCTTCTATGGCGTCCGCATCGAGGACGTTCTGGTCGGGGTCCGCTTCGCCGAAAGTAAATGTTGCCATCTCGCCAGCTTTTAGCGTGAAACTGGCAACGGCATCGTTTCCGTCGAGTGCGAATGGCACTGTGGCGTGCAATGTCATCTTTGGAGATGCAGTGCAGTCCGGCTCGAAATGCACGCAATCATTTTCAGCACGTGCGATGTGGCCATTGCGCGCATAGTTAAAACGGGGAGCACAAAACGCGCGGAACTGAATCTCCCCCTTGATGACGCGCACCATACGGATAATCTGATGCGCATAGATCTCGCCCTTTTTCCCGGCAAGAATCGGCATGAAGTCTGTTATCTCGGCAACTCCGGCATCCGAAAGAAAACGGGTAAGGAGAATATTTGTGTCCGGAAGATACAGCTGTTTCGTACGCAGATTTTCAAGCTGGGCTTGAATGCAGAATGTGCCGCCTTTTTCATTGTCAAGCAATGCCGCAAATACCGTCGGCGAATCAAAATTCGGGAAACAGAAAAAATCGATCGAGCCTTCCATGCTGATTAATGCAATGGAACGCATGTTCCCTATTACGCCATAGTTTTCAATTGGCTGCGCGGCCATCGTCACCTCAGGTGTCAGAACCTTAGATGTGCTTATTCAGGAAAAGTTTATATCAAGCCCGTCAAATCATTTCAAGAGACACATCAGGCCGGATGGGGGCAGATCGGGCTGCAGGAACTTGGGAATACTCGTCATCGGCTAGCTCTTGCCTTTCAGCCGGTTCATCAGCGTACGCACAAGGCCCCGCGCAAGAATGGTTAGCTTTGTGATAGTAGGAACAGAGACTTTTTCCGTGAATACATCGAAGTTCTGCTGCTCAATACGCTGCAGAAGACGATGATAGATCGTAATGAGCACCCACAACGCAGGCCGGGCATCCGCTGCGATCAACGGCAGCAACGCAGCACCGGATTTGTAATAGTGTTCGGCTCGATTTGCCTCGAATTCGAGCAGCTCCCGCTGGTTCAGAGTAAGATGGCGGCCATTCTTAAGCTGCTGAATTTCGCCGATGGATACTCCGAAGCGTTCCAGGTCTTCGAGCGGCAGATAGATGCGGTCGCGCTCTGCATCCTCACGCACATCACGCAAAATATTTGTCAGCTGGAAAGCGATGCCTGTCTCTTCCGCTAGCTTTTCGGCGATCGGATCGCTGTACTCGAAGATGCGAATGCAAACCAGGCCCACAACTGACGCGACGTAGTAGCAGTAGCGATAGAGGTCCTCAAATGTCGCATAGGTATCGAACTGCATCGGATGGATGGAGTCGCTTCCAGATCCACCGTTGCTTGTGTGCGCGGGATGAAGGTCCATGGCCGTCCCCTGCACCAATTGGTCGAGTAATTCTGTCGTGATATGGAAGCGCGCCTGTGCATCTCTTAGAGCGACAAAAACAGGGTTGTCCGTTGAACCGCCCTGCGCCGCAATATGCCATGAAGAGAGCCAATCATCGAGCGATACACGCCGTTCTTCCCGCGATTTGGTTTCGTCGTCGGATAGATCATCCGCGTGACGCATAAAAGCGTAGACAGCGCAAATGGCGTTGCGCTTGGCTTTGGGAAGGGCCACGAATGCGTAATAAAAATTTTTGGCTTCACGGCGTGCAATCTGACGGCAGACTGCATACGCCTCTTCGACGTTCAACGTCACGCAGCGCTCCGCCCAAGAAATTTCCC
>Ga0207146_10052_pt1 | contig 29029 bp, 26 predicted proteins | sample Alteio_BWMinHeat_36_FD_153539 | JGI IMG/M metagenome (GOLD analysis project Ga0207146, IMG submission 153539) | Enriched cells from forest soil in Barre Woods Harvard Forest LTER site, Petersham, Massachusetts, United States -... | ecosystem: Environmental > Terrestrial > Soil > Temperate forest >...
AGGTGAATCACGTCATGAACATCACCGACGTAGGCCATCTTGAGTCTGACGCGGATGAGGGTGAAGACAAAATGGCCAAGGCGGCCAAACGTGAGGCCAAAAGCCCTTGGGACATTGCCCGCTTTTACGAAGAAGCCTTCTTTAAAGATTGCGATGCACTGCACATCAAACGGCCAAGTATTGTTTGCCGCGCCACAGAGCACATTAAAGAAATGCAAGACATGGTGCAGACGCTTGAGGCCAAAGGGCTCACGTATGCCGTCGACGGCAATGTTTATTTTCGCATTTCAAAGTTTCCGACATATTCAGCGCTGTCGCGTATGAATTTGGAAGAATTGGTTGAAGGGCATCGGGTTGAAATCGACAAACGCAAAGAAGACCCCCGCGACTTTGTGTTGTGGTTTTCACAAAGCAAATACCCAAACCAAATCATGAAATGGGAATCGCCCTGGGGTATAGGTTTCCCCGGCTGGCACATTGAATGTTCGGCCATGGCGTCGAAATACCTTGGCGAGCATATCGACATTCACTGCGGCGGCATTGACCATATTACGGTGCACCACACCAATGAAATTGCCCAGTCGGAAGGCTGCTTTGGCCACAAGTGGGTGAACGTGTGGATGCACGGAGAATTTTTGGTGGTGGACAAAGGCAAGATGGCCAAGTCTGCCGGCAATTTTCTGACAATCGGGTCACTGGTGGAGCAGGGCTTTGATCCGCTGCACTATCGTTACCTATGTCTTGGCGCTCACTACCGCTCGCAGCTGTTTTTTAGCTTTGAGGCGATGGCAGCCGCCAAAAATGCATTTGAAGCATTTAAGAACCGCGTGGTGAGTTGGAAACTTGGCGGGGCGCCAGGTGCTGGCGGTGCTGGGGCGCCCGCGGCCGCGAGCAAAAATGAAGCCGCCGTGGCGGCCTACCATGAGCGCTTCTGGTCGGCGCTTTCCAATGACCTTGACATGCCTATAGCCATGTCGGTGCTGTGGGACATGTGCAAAGACCAAACGTTGACCGGCGAGGACAAGCTGCATTTGGCACGGGACTTCGACCGCGTGCTCGGCTTTGGCGTCGACGCATTTGAACGCCCGGCGCTCGACCCGGAGCTGACGGCATTGGTGCGTGAACGCGAATCGGCGCGCGCAGCCAAAGATTGGAAAAAATCTGATGCGATTCGTGATGAGCTAAAAGCTAAAGGTTTGCAGCTCAAAGATACAGCCGAAGGCACGCAGTGGTATTACACATATAAGGACTGATAAGCTGATCAGGGAGGAAATCGATGAGAAAGATTAAAAAAATCGGCGATGCGCTCGAGCTTTTGGTTTTTGCTTTGGCGGTAGCATGCTTAGCATCTTGCGCTAGCAACCACACCGCGCCAAACCTTGGTACCCGTGACTCCAAGCTATCTGCGACGAGCCCAATCGCAGGCAATACAGAAACTTCTCCAAGTGATTCTGATCTCAGTTGTAAGACAGATGACGATTGCACGCTCACCACTAAAGACTGCTGCAAGTGCAGTGAAGGCGGCGACCGCATCGCGGTTGCGGTTGCAGCGCAGAAGGCATATGAGGCGGCGCTTGAAGATAAATGCAAAGGCATTGTGTGCGCGCAGCATGTTAATAGCGGGGGTTGCTGCGCTGACGATGCCAAAGCGCAATGTATTAAGGGGCAATGCACGGCCATATGCCCTGCGGCCCAAAATCCTTTGGTGCGACCGGTGCAATAAGTCATGTTAACCACACAGCAAATCAATGAATCCAATTCCTCCCGCCTTGTTTCGCTCAAACGGCGCGTAAGCAAAGACAATCTGCTCATTCACGAGATTTTTGCATCTATACAAGGGGAGAGTAGTTTTGCAGGTTGGCCTTGCGTGTTTGTGCGCACGGCCGCTTGCCATTTGCGCTGCACGTATTGCGACACCGCGCATGCCTTTCACGACGGCAGAGAGATAAGCGTGCGTGAAACGCTTGAGCGTGCCGAACAGGTAGGCGGCGGCATTCCCCTTATTGAGTTAACGGGCGGTGAGCCTTTGCTGCAGTCGGGGTCATTCGATTTGATGGCGCGGTTATGCGACAGCGGTAAACACACCGTGTTGCTTGAGACATCCGGTGCGGTCAGCATTGCAGATGTCGACAAACGGGTGCATGCCATTGTCGACGTCAAGACGCCGGGCTCTGGCGAAGCCGGTCGCAACGTATGGCGCAATCTGGAAATCCTGTGGCCAAGGTGTGAAGTCAAATTTGTCATTTGCGATGAAGCTGATTATCGATTTGCAAGAGAGGTCATTAGCGAATATGATTTGACCTCGAAATGTACGGTTCTGTTTTCTCCAGTGTCTCCGGAAGCAAGCAGCATGTCAAAGAGCGATCTTGCGGAATGGATTGTGAGAGACCGACTGAAGGTCCGCTTTCAGGTGCAGCTTCATAAGGTGCTCTGGGGCGACAGAACGGGCGTCTAATTTTCGTGGGAGATTCATATGAGCCTTGATGCTTCTTGTGCTTCGAAAGCAGTTTTCATCAGTTTTCTAGCCGTGTTTTTTGCCGCAAATAGTGCGACCGCCAAAGACGAAGCTAAGGGTACCAAGGCCATGAAGGCGGCAGCCAAGGCGAAAGAGGCCAAGGATAAGGGCGAAGCCGAGCAGGCCGAGCCGCCAGAGCCGCGAGACATGGCAGTATGGAAATCTGATCGTGACCACTCAAGAGCGATATTTTCGGTTGCTCACCTGAAGTTTAGCACTGTGACAGGTTCAATCGGTGGGCTTGATGCAGTCGTTGAAGAAGACAAAAAAGACATTCTTAAATCCAATGTTACGGCAACACTCGATGTCGACACGCTTAGCACTGGCGTTGGCGAAGACAAACGCGATCATCATTTGAAAAGCGATGACTTCCTGGCGGCCGCAAAATTCCCAAAGATAAAATTCATTTCAACCAAGCTTGACGGTGAAAAGGGTAAGCCGACAAAAGTGAAAGGCAAACTCACCATTCGCGACGTCACAAAAGACGTTGTTTTGCACATTGACTTGCTGTCTCCTGAAATAAAAAATGGTATGGGTAAGCCCATGCGTGTTTTCAAAGCGCATACAACGATCAATAGGCAAGACTATGGCGTTAAGTGGAGCAAGGTTGTTGAAGCGTTGCCCTTGGTTGGTGACGACGTCAAAATTGAGCTTGTTGTTGAGTTGGTCAAACAAGAGACTGGAGCATAACAGTGATTAAAGATCGATTGTGGGAAGCAGTGTTTAAGGCAGTAGACGCATCAGTGTGGGCAAAAAACCAATTTCAAATGATGTTTGCTCGGGACAAGGCCGAGACCTATCCAATGAAACAAGAGTTTGGCGGTGAGCGGGGCCAAACAGCCGTGCCCAAGGTCAATGTCGCCTCATCTAGAGCGGGGGCAAAGAAGGCAGTGGCCAAAGCAACAAAAAAAGTTGCGGTCACTCCAAGGCCCGCGCTAACGCTTTCGGGCAGACCGCGTCAGAAGCCAGGCCCAAAGCCAGGTTCTAAGCGAAAACCAAAACTGGATGCAAAGGCGCCAGTGATCAATACGGCAATCGCGCCCGCAGCAGACGTGACGGGCGCCTCGGTCAAAAAGGTTGCCAAGAGCCCCGCAAATGCAAAGAAAACCCCTGGGGTGACCGTGAAGGCAGCGGCAGCAACGCGTAAGAAAACGCAAACGTCACTATAAACGTTACCGCAAACGTTTTTTCGCGATCAGGGCGTCAACAGACAGGGCGCCTGAACCATAGACGATAAAGAGAAGCAGCACGAAAAACAGCAAGGTCACGTATTCAAAGCCGAGCGCTTGGCCAAAGGTACGTTCCTCTGACTGCATCAGCGCAGCGGCCCCAAGGACCGCGGGGAGCTGAATGAGTGCTGCTACGCGTGTTGCCAGGCCTAGCGTGAGCATAACGCCGCCGGCAATGTGTACCAGAATGGCGTAATGCGCTACCAGCTGCTCCCAGGCGTGAAAGTAGGGAAGCCCGGTGAGGTCCGCTTCCCTAAGGTATGCAAGCACTTCTTCGCGGTTTAGGGCAAGATGACAGCCTTTCACCACGAGCATCACGCCCAAATAGATGCGAAGCAAGTCCACGCACACTTCTCGGTTTTTTTTTGCCCAGGTATTGAACTTGTTCGAAGTCATGCCCGCTCCCCTTGTGCAGTGATAAGAATCGTAGCAGGAACCATCCATCAATTTCCAAGGGAGCTCACAATGAAAAAGCTGCGCAGGGCCATTATGAGCGATGAGAACAAGCGAAATGAGTTTATTGAAGACTGCATGCGCCTGGTAGATTCTGCGGTGATGGCACAGACTGGCATTAGGGGCTTTGCGCTAAAAAACGCGTATAAGATGGGCCTCAAATCCCATCCCACCATTATTAGAGACGCTTTTGAGATTGTAGTTGATGATTTTATTGCGCGCCTTGAACCCTACTACGCGCAGTACCGCAAACAAAGTCATGCGCAAACGTTTGGCGAATACCTTGAGCAAAGAGATCATGAAGTTGCCGCAGCATTGCTTGAAATTACGGATGCTAAGGCAAGAGAAGTCAACTCACCCACGATCGTTGGTTTTTACCACGCGCTAAGGCCGCAAGCGCAAAAACATGTGGCATCCGTGGCCCACAGCATTGGCGCCCTTGTCGAAAGGCACGTCCATTAAGTCTTATGCTGTTTGGTCTTCAGTTGTAAGTTGGTGACCCCTACGGGATTCGAACCCGTGTCTGCAACGTGAGAGGCTGCCGTCCTAACCGCTGGACGAAGGGGCCGCGTTCGCTTTCTTGCACTGCCGAAAGTTTAAGTAGGCGACGCCCGCGTTGCTGTCAATGCCTATGCAGGTTTGTTGTAGTAGCCTAATGAAAATGTCAGTGCTAACTGCCGAGTGACTTTGTCAGTTTCGTGTCCTCATCTGCCGAGTGATTTTGTCAGTGGGGCTACCCTTTCTGAAAAGGGGGCAAGCACATGGAACTAACGATGAAGGATAAACGCAAATTAGAGATTTTACAGATGGTTATGCAGCGGGAGACCACGGTCTTGAAAGCTGCCCAGGTAATTGGTCCTATTAGCAGTAGCGGGCAAATACCGCGATATCAATGACACCCATCTGTCGGAGCTTCTAGCGCTCAAGACTTGCTTGGTGGTCCTGCTGAACAAAAATCTGGGTCAGAAGAAGCAACCCCTGAAGCAAAATCAGACAGCAGCGATCACGCGGAAGAAATTTCAGAGTTGGAAGATGGCGAAGGCGACGACAATGCAAAAGTTGAAGTCCCAGCGACCCCGTCTCCGACCGCGTCCCCGTCGACCGCTACCCGGGCTCTTGGCGCCGGGACCGGTTCCGGTGTCCACACATCGTCACCGACGCCAGCGCCCAAGCCAACAGGCGTGGCACCAGTGGCACCAGCCGGAAAATCCGTGTCGGCGTCGGCACCAAAACCGCCGGCAAAGACAGTGGTGTTTTCTGCTCGCCGCTATTTAAAAGACGATGATGACCGACGTACTTTCAGAGCTCTCCTCGGCAGCAAAGGAGCACTGCTTGACGATCTACTTGCTCCCGGCAACAGCGCAATGCATGCCAGACACCGGCTTGCGGAATTTAGAACGCTTGTTGGGCAAATCGAACGCGTTTTAATAACGATGAAAGTAAGTTCTGCGACCGAAATAGCCAAAACCATGAAGAAGCGATGGCATCCAATGCATGAGGGCACCAAAAAGGCCACTGCCGACTTTTTCAAGATTCTTATCGAGTCCGTACTCCTACCATTTGGTGTTTACACGGCGGGATTCGAGGCGCGAGACGCAGATGAAGAATTGGCACTCTCCCGTTACCAAAAAAACATGCGGCTGGACGCGTTGCTTGCAACCGTCGGTTAATACCGCCTGCGCCCTGCTGTGGGTCCTGCCTGCGCCGCCTTTCGTCCGCCAAATATCCAGATATTCGGCCTAAGAAGCGCTGCAGCCTATGTTTGCCGCACTCAAGATCAGATCAGAAAGTCGCGACCACGCTTGTCCAAATGTACAATTATTAGTCGCATAGTTGTGTTGGACATGGTGTTGTGAAAATATTGTATGTACTAAGAATTTACGTGGTCTGGCAGGCTTGCTGTTGCGCGACTCTTTACAACAAAGAAACGTGTCAACGGATTAGAGGGGGAAAACAATGAACTGTGGGACACGTTTTGAATGGCTATGTCGCGGCGCAGGCGCGCTCTGTATCGGCATTTTGATTGCCGGCGCAGCAGATGTCGCGCACGCCAGCGAATACATTATTAAGCTTAAGAAAGGCGGTGTATCTGCGTCGTCTTTCGTTTTGGTTAAAAATGTATCGGTTAAAGACACAGAAAAAGCAGGCAAGTTGCTGAAAGTTGACATCAACGCAACGTCTGAGGCCGAAGAGGACCTGAAGCTGGCGGAACTTCGCAACAGAAAAGACGTCGAATACATTGTTAAGAACGTCAAGCTTCATGCCTTTTCCACGCCGAACGATCCGCGCTTCGGATCGCAATGGGCGCTCGAGACGATTCGGGCGACAGGCGCCTGGGACATTGCAACTGGAGCGCACAACGTTGTTGTGGCTGTAGTTGACACGGGTGTCGATGTCACCCACCAAGATCTCGCGGCAAACGCTTGGGTCAATGCGGGTGAAATTCCTGGCAACGGCGTTGATGATGATAATGACGGATTTGTCGACGACGTGAACGGCTGGGACTTTCATGACAATGATGCTTCGCCCAACGATGAAACCTCGGGTGGAAACCCAGGCCACGGTACGCATTGCTCAGGGATTGTGGGCGCCGTTGGGAACAATGGAATTGGCATTAGCGGTATCAGCCAGACTGTGAGCGTCATGGCTTTGCGTTTTCTTGGCTCCGATGGCTCTGGGGATTTGTTTGATTCGGTCAAAGCCATTGATTACGCGATCAAGATGAAAGCCGACATCATCAGCGCAAGCTGGGGTGCAGCAATTGCCAGAGACGAAGCAGCACCGCTTATTGAAGCTATCCAGCGCGCAAACGACGCTGGAATTCTATTTGTGGTAGCGGCTTCAAACGACGGAAAAAACAACGATAAGACGTCGGTATATCCCGCCAACGCAGGCCTGCCCAACGTGATTAGTGTGGCTGCGTCGAACAGCGGCGATGGGAAGCCATCTTGGTCGAACTATGGCCGTGCCAATGTTGATTTGGCTTCGCCGGGCGATGCAATTTTGAGCACACTGCCTGACAATAGCTACGGCAACCTGAGCGGAACGTCCATGGCTACGCCGCTGGTCGCAGGACTTGCTGCATTGCTGAAGTCTATCGATCAAACCCTTACACCAATGCAAATCAAATCGATTTTGCAAGCAACTGGTGTCGATGTCGGCATTGAAACAGCATGCAATTGCCGCATAGACGCACAGAACGCTGCCGCACTGGTGCAAAACCACGCACTGGTTGTTGTGCCAAATGCTGCTACGGTCGTCGCTGGTCAAAAACTACAGTTCGAAGCCTGGGGTGGCACGCCTTCGTATACCTTCTTGGTGTCTGACGAAACTGTTGCAACGATTTCGGCAGACGGCTTGTTGACGGCAGTCGCGAGCGGGAAGGTCACTGTAACAGCCACAGATTCAGCCGGTGCAACCGCGCAGTCATCGACCATTTATGTCGGCGAAGGTGGCACAACTACGCCAAACCCAGATCCAGGACCTACGCCGCCTATCCCGGGTTTGCCACCCATTTCATGTCCGTTTGATCCGGCGATTTGCGACTTGCTTTGCATGTTTGATCCTCAACTCTTCCCGTGGTGCGATGGCAGCAGCGAGACGCCCGACCAGCCGGACATGCCGGACATGCCGGATATGCCGGACATGCCGGACGAGCCCGACATGCCAGGAATGCCCGACATGCCTGGAATGCCAGGAATGCCTGACATGCCGGAGATGCCAGGAATGCCTGGAATGCCCGGCCTGCCGCCCGGTTTCCCTGGGTTGCCGGAGCTTCCAAAGCCTCCAAAGCATCCGAAACCGCCCAAGCATCCAAAAAAGGGCCACAAGAAACCAAAGCCGCCGGAGCTGCCGGTGTTCTAAGGTAAATTGTTGGTGATTCGTTTTTGTGATGCCAGGTCAAGCCTCGTTTTGTCATGCCAGGCTTGACCTGGCATCTATGCTTTCGACACTGTCGGAGAGTACATGGATGCTAGGTCAAGCCTGGCATGGCAATTGGCGGGCCGCTTTAAGGGCGCCGCTCAGGGCAATTGGCTGTTAGCTTTTTTTCCAAGTCTTGTCAGCGCGTCAAGGAAGCCATCCGGGAGTTCCCCATCAAACGCGATGGGAGATGCGAATGTCGAGTCAGCATTGTCGAGAGCCTCAAGTTCTTTCCACCACCCTTTGGGCGCATTAGACACCGCAGTGTAATGCGGGGGCGAAAACGCGACGTTATCGGGATCTTTTTGTACTAGCTGGCGCGCACGGTCCGAAGTTTCTTGGCTGCGTTCGAACAGGTCAGGGCTCTCATTTGCATCAACCTGCGGACGCGGCTCACCTGAGCTAAACGAGTGATGATATAAGCTTTCTGTCTGTGTATTCACACGCTTGCTCACGCCATCATCTCTCATATTAGAGCTTGACTCAAAGGCAAACCGACCGCACAAGTAGTTTATTCGCCCATCCGACGGATTGGTTCACGCGGGGTTTCGGTCGTTTGACCTAGTCAATTGTTCGACTAAACGCAGGTTGGCACGCAGTTTGCGCTTCAGTGTTTTCTCGGTAAGGCGCCTGGCGAGCTCTTCATCACCGAATTCTTCAAGCGCACTTTCAAAAATGCTCTCGATAAGTTCGCCAACCGTTGTTTGGAACACAACGCTATTTGATTTTGCTGTTGAGCGTTTCATAAATTCACCTACACTCAACTTTAGACTTAACGATTTTTTATCTTCGTGCAGGCATGACCCATGGCACCAAAGACCAAAAAGAAAGCTTCTTCATCGCAAGTTCCGCTTCGCATCGCGGTAGCAGCGCCTTCTGGTCCTTATGATATCAAGGCTTACAACAAGGGGATCCGCATACTCGAAAGCAAGGGCGCGCGTGTGCTTTCGCACGCGGAGCAACGACATGCCGCCCAATATTATCTGAATGGAAGTGATAAGGAACGCCTTAAAGAACTTAAAGGCGCCCTGGTAAACAAAGACGCCGATGTGGTGTGGCTGGCGCGCGGCGGTTACGGTCTGACGAGACTGCTTTCTGACCTCAAAGGTCTTCGCATGCCTGGGCGCCCAATCGTTATTGGTTTTTCTGACGGCACCGCGCTGTTGTCTCACATGTATCAGAATTATGGTTTGGCCGGACTGCACGGGCCTTCGATAGCAAGCCTCGGGAAAGGGGACCCGCCAGGCAACAAGGCGCTGTGGCAGATTTTGTCCGGCAATGCCGTCAAGGTACGTTACCCCAAACTTAAGGTGCGCCATGTGCCGTCTCGCACATCCATGCGCATTCCTGCACGTATCGAGGGTACGCTCATGCCTGCCAACTTGTGCGTTCTCACACACTTAATTGGCACGCCGTCGTTCCCGAAGCTTGACGGAAGCATTTTGATTTTGGAAGAAATCAATGAACCGATGTACCGACTCGATCGCATGCTGACGCAGCTGATTGACTCAGGCTCATTAAGCGGTGTTCTCTGCGTCGTTGTTGGGCACCTGACCGGCTGCGACGGCAATGGCGCTTCAATGCCCAAAGCCAAGCAACATGACCCGACCCAGGTATTTGTTGAGCGCATGGAGTCCGTTGGCATACCGGTTGCAAGCCACTTGCCCATGGGACACGAGCATCCCAACATGCCTGTGCCATTTGGTGTACGCGGCGCAGTGGATTTTGAAGCGGGCGGTGCGCGGCTCAGCATTCTTGAGGAACTGATTAACAAGCGGGTAGGTAAGTGACAGAGCGGGAAGCAACACACAATGATGTGCTAATGGACGTGCTCGAATCTGGCGCGCGCAAGACGGCCACACCTGGGGCAGTGTTTGGCCTCACACGGGGTGTGGGTGATGCTTTTTTCACACGCGATGGCGCAGTTGGCACACTCGACGCGCGCGGTGAGCGCCCAGCCACACTCGCGTCCATTTACGATTTGGCGTCGCTTACGAAAATCTTGGCGGGCGCGTTGCTTGCTGCCGAAGCCATCAATCAGCGCAAGCTCGCGCTCGATGAAATGCCTTGGCCCAAATGGGAAGGCGTGAAGGTTCAGCACGTTTTGGCACACACGTCCGGGTTGCCAGCGTGGAACCCTTTATTTGAAGCGGCCGGTGGCAGGCCACCCTCAAAACAAACCCGCGCTGCGGTATTTGATGCTGCGCTGAAGACACAGCTGATATCGGAGCCTGGCCGCCTGGTGGTGTATTCGGATATTGGTTTCATTGCTCTCACCGCGTTGATTGAAGCGCGGCTTGGCGCTCGGGTGGATGAGATTTTTGACACAGTAGCAAAACGCGAATGGGGGGTTAGCGACATGGGCTACGTGCCACTCGACACAGTCGCGCATCACCCACGGCGCGAAGCCGTTGGCGTGGGCGGCCTATGCGCACACCGCAAGCAACATGTGTGGGGCGTCGTGCACGATATGAACTGCTACGCCATGGCAGGTGTGTCTTTGCACGCAGGGCTATTTGGGCGGGTGTGCGATGTGTCCCAGGCTGCCTACCGATTCCTGTGCGCTGTAACACAGCCCCGCGAACCCTTCGAACTCATACTGAGGGCTTTCGCACGCCACGATGGGCCGCGTCCGCTTGCATTTGACCGCGTAAGCCTCGGTGGTACGACGGGCGCCGCACTGTCGCCGGCAAGCTTTGGTCACCTGGGGTTTACGGGCACTTCTTTATGGGTCGACCCAGATGCAAAGCAAACCTACGTGCTGCTTGCCAACCGCTTGGTGTTTGGGGCTGACCGCGAGGTCATGAAGCACTTGCGCATTCGCTTTCATGAAGCGGCGGCCAAGGTTTTGCATAAAGACACCGTTTTAAAAATACGGCACGCGAATAGACAATAAAATTCATCGTCCACTAACATGGGACTTACCGCAACTTGTTCGTGGTGTCCTATTGGGGGGACTCGATGAAAACGGCTCGCCTACCGGCACTGTGTTTCTGGGGATTGTTGATTTCCGCTGGCGCTAACGCCAATCCGACAATCGAGTGTTTTGAAAAAACCAGGCGCTCTGGATTTAACGTAGAACAACGGATCACGCTTTGTAGTTCAGCCTCATCAGATGCGCCCTTGCGTTGCCTGGCCGACTTGTCCCGCGCGGGCATGACCAAAGATCAAATCTCGGCTTTTTGTCAGGGGGCTACTTCGGACGCACCGCAGCGATGTTTCATCGCGGCGACTGAACACGCGTTGACCTTCGATCAGATAAGCAAACTTTGCAACGCGGCGTCGAGTGCTTACCCGAGCGAATGCTACGGGCATACCAAAGACCTGCCACTTTCTATCGACAATCGCGTTACCCTTTGTGCGGATGCCACCTCTGACCTCGTGCTTCAGTGCTTTGAAGAATCAGGCGCTTTTAGGCTAAGCCCTGATCAGCGCGTGAAGTTATGCACCGAATTGCAACCCGGAGCCTAACTTCTTTCTATGCCTAAATTCCGGCGCCCGGCTATGGGCAAATTGTGGCGGCACAATGGCGGTCAAAGGCGGCCAAGATTTGATCCAAAATGACGGGGTCGCCGTTTGCATGGTGCATGCGAATGGTCATAGGCACATACAATTTGCCAGCTTCTTCATGACGCTGCCCAAAAATCCACCAGACATGGGTGTTTTTCTCGTTCAGCGCGTGCGGCTTGATATTGGTGAATCGAATGGTGGGCAAATTGACCAAGTTGTGGGCAAGGCTGAAGATTTCCGTGTGGACGAGCTTAAATTTTTCTCCTGCCTTCGCTCTTGCCACGAGGTCTGCATATTGCCTCGTGAAGTCGTCAAATGATGCGCCGGCTACGTTGTGCATTATTGTGCTCGCAAGCCTAAAATCATTTTGGCCGGTCGCGATGGGCATAAAAAACGCGGGATTCTTTAACTCATACCAATGTCCATTCCAGAACCTAAAATTGGCCTCGCGGACGGAGCTCAAAGCTTGAATGGCGCACCACAGAATAAAGCCCGTAAACGTGGCATCCTCGCGATGAGCCCCATGTTTGGCAAAGGTGTCTCTCGCAATGGAAATATTCCAGCGGAAGCTGACATCCACGAATGGGTCGCTCAATACATCCGATGTAAAGAATGGCAAAGCATCACGATCAAAAGATGTGACGGTGTTCATGTCGAGTGGCACCGCGCCGCTTTCTTCTAAAAATCGAGCTACGTTTTCCATGGCTACATTCTTGGGCAGCCAAAAGGCGCGGAGTCAACCGGGTGACCCTAGCCGCGCTGCTTACGCCACACTTCGGTCCTGGCCGAATTCGTCATCCATGGCATGATCCAAGCCCGCCCCATGGACAGACACCCCATGGCCGGCCATCCCATCATGTTTGTGGCGCTTCCACCTAGGGTTTGGCACGTAGTTAATCATGTAACCCGTTTCGCGCAGCAGATCTAGAAAGCGTTTGCGGATGTTCTTTTCGAGCAGCTTGATGCGTGCGCGCGTAGTTCCCATTTTGGCGGCCGTAGCTTCCTGAGTCAGTCCTCTGGCGAAACGCCAGGAGAAAAAAGACCGTTCTTCGACGCTTAAGTCGCCGATGAATTTCTGCGTTAGGCTCTGCAGTTCATTGTTGAGCATCTGGCGTTCAGGGCCTTGGGCAGAGTGCAGGTCGGTAGTGGGCGAAAACAGTGTTTGGCTGTCGTGGTTGTCTTCGGAATGGTCTGCGACAAAATTGCGTTCCCGGTAATGACACTCCCTTAAGACTAGGTTTTTCGCGATTGAGAATAAATAGGTCTGAAAAGGCCGCACCCCATCGTAGTTCTCGCGCGTGGTGGGCGAGAAGGCCCTGGTAAACGTTTCATGTATCAGCGCGTCCACATCCATGCTGGCGTCTGCGCCACGAAAACGGCAATAACGCCCCTGGCTAGAAAAGCTAAATCCAGACAACAAGAATCTTTTAAGCGAAGGCGAGTACTTCAGGTACAGCTGCTTGAACGCATCGGGATTACCCTTGCGGTATTCAAGCAGCAACGCTGGATCGTTGGTCATAAACATCCCCCTGTTTGCACCTCGTGGCTGAAATTTTCGACAGAGAGGGAATAAATGTTGCGCTCAAGGCTTTGGGCCAAGGGCTTTTTCGTGTCTTTACCTAACGCTCAATCACATGTAGAAGTCAGGCGGCTGGCGAGGAAGAGTCATGAAAATGAAGTCTATTGTAAACTTTTGTGCATGCCTGATGGCTATTGTGCTGGCTGGCGGCGTACATGCCAAGCCGGCCGATTCAAAAACAGATATTTCTCTGCCTGATCCCGTTGTTCCCGATCAGGTTGAAGAAGCGCCTAAAGAAAATGCGGCGGCGCTTGAGAAAGAAGCCAAGGCAAGCCCGGGCGAAAAACGTTGGGGTACCTACGTCAAGACCAAGCTGAACTTCCTTGATCTTGAAGGTTATTTTCGCCTGCGTATGGACGTGTACAACCGTTGCGACTTGGGCACGCTCATACCCGCTGACCCGAACGATCCGAACTCGCGGCCGCGTGGCACTTCTAACTGCCCGGTACCCATTTCCTATTTTAAGACCCCAGAGAACAATGGCGGCGATGTCGATGTCTCGCCATCCAACCGCAGCTCGACTCTATTTTCAATGAACATGCGCTTGCGTGTAAACCCGACTTTAAGTGTGTCTGAAGATCTGCGCATCCGCGGAACCGTCGATTTTTTCGACAATTTGGTGCTGGGTTCAACGCCAAGCTACATGACGGGTTCGATATGGGCGAATTCGCTATATCCGACTTCATTCTTTTCAAATTCGCAAGAGCCGCCACTTCAGGGCATCAACACGCTGTGGGCAGCGGTTGCCCCAAAGCGTCTTTGGGGTGAAGCCACAACGCCGGTGGGTGAGCTGCGCTTCGGGCGCATTCCCTTCAGCTTCGGCCTGGGTATTCTCTTTAACTCTGGCTCCGGCTTAAATGACGACTATGCTGACAGCGTCGACGGTATCTTCTTCGCGACCCGGATTGGCGAACACTATCTGATCCCAGGTTACGCCATTCATTACGCGGGGCCCGTGGGGAGCGGAGGCGGCTACCAAGCCAATTACCGCTATTTCTTTCAGTCCGAGAGTGCCCAGCCCTTTGACCTCGATCCATCTGACAACGTGCACGCTTTTTATCTAACTTTCCTGAAGCGAGAAGACTCAGACACCATCAAGGAGCGCGTACGGGCAGGCGACACAGTTGTTGATTACGGCGCGTTGCTGTCGTACCGCTTTCAGGCCTACGAATCGCAGCAGACCAAGGTGCTAGACCCAAACACTGACGTCGGCTGGAAGATGGTTGAAAAGTGGAACCTTAGAAATTCGAGCGCCGGCATCATGTCGCTCTATTCCGGTGTGTTTCACGAAAACCTGCGTATAGAACTCGAGTTCGCGGGTATGCTTGGTTATATTGCCGACACCCAAGGCATTCCCTGGGAAGGGAATGGGGGTGTCATGCCCAACTGGTTCATCAAGGGTGGCGGTGCTCTGGTTAGCCGTTACGGCTTTCTTGAAAACAAGCTGGGTCTTGGGCTTGATGGCGGCTGGGCTTCTGGTGGCTCGGCATCGAAGTTCGGATTTGGGGGTCCGGGAAACCCCCCCGGTGGCCCCAATGCCACCAGTGCGAACGTGATTAGCAACTTCCGCTTTCACCCGAACTTTCAGGTCGACCAAATTCTTTTCAAAAACGTTATAGGCACGGTCACCGACGCGTATTACATTCGCCCGCACATCGACTATTTCTTCGCGGAAAACTTCGGACTTGAAGGCGACATCATGGCAGCCTTTGCCAACAACGCCGATGCCACACCAGGCAAGAGCCCATTCCTCGGCATGGAGTTTGACGCACGGTTCTTCTACCAGTCTACGGATGGCTTTTTCGTGTCCAGCATCTTTGGCGTCATGGTCCCGTTTAATGGTCTAAACCAGCCCCCTTCGCTACAAGCTAGCGATCCAGATCTTTACCGGTTGTATGGCACGGCGAGGACGGCCATTGCGTTTGAGCTTATGGGAGGCATAGCATTCTAATGGTGTGGCATGACGAATTGCACGCATCGCCGCTTGGCGAGAAGAGCCCGTATGTAACTGAGTACACACCGAGCTTGCTTTATCCTGTTAAGCGCTCCAAATCGCGCGAGCCCATGGGCATTGGGAATGGCCCGCTGCCATTTCTTGGGGCCGATGTGTGGAATGGCTTTGAGCTTACATGGCTTGATTTGCGCGGTAAGCCTGTGGTGGCGGTGGGTTGTTTTGTGTTCCCCTGCACATCTGAGAGCGTCGTTGAATCTAAGTCCTTCAAGCTCTACCTAAGCTCCTTTCATATGTCGCGTTTTGAGAGTCTGTGGACCGTTCAGCAGATTGTGCAAGCTGACCTCAGCAAAGCCGTTGGCGCGCCGGTGCAGGTTGAGCTGACCCTGTACCAAGACTATGTCCCGACCCTTCAAGCCATGTCCGGTGAATGCATTGATGGCCTGGAGATTGCTTGCGAGCTTTACCACCCAGAGCCCAAGCTGCTTGCGTTAGACGCGGGTGCCAACGCCGGCTTCGTGAACGAATCGCTAAACAGCAATCTGCTCATGTCGACCTGCCCCGTGACCGGGCAGCCCGATTATGCGAGCGTGTGGATAGGCTACGAAGGCCGCCGCATCGAACGAGAAGGGTTGCTCAAATACTTGGTGTCTTACCGCCGGCACGGTGATTTTCATGAGGCATGCGTTGAGCGCATTTTTATCGATATCATGCGCCAGTGTAGCCCGTCGGCGCTGACCGTTTGCGGTAAATACACCCGCCGCGGGGGTTTGGACATCAATCCTACACGATCAACGCACAATGGCGAGCCCAGCAAACGGCGACTCTACAGGCAGTAGAAGCGCTCTTGTCAAGCCTGGCATGACAACTGAGAACCCGATGGCCCTCAGTGCTTCTGATGGCTTCAATGAAAATTACCTGCCAATTATTTTTTTGATATTTTAGACCAGAGTAACATCATATTGAGCTCATCTTTGCTTGGGGCACATACGATGTCGCGATTAATTTCCGCTTTGCCATTTGCCTTGCTTTTATCTTCTCTGGGTTGCTCTGACGCGAGCCAGGAAGGCACCAATGCCGCCTCAGAGAACGATCTCGCTGACATTAATATTAACTGGTCAGCCAGAGGTACCGTAACGCCGATAAACCCCGCTTGCGAGGTAAAGCCCCAGCTGCCCGAGGACGGCCCTACCTGCGGCTTAACGGATTTGGCGCCGCCAGACCCATACAGTCTCCCTGACGACGACGATGATCAGGGCGCTCCATTTGTTGACCTGAATCGCGAGCTGAAGGATATAGGCACCACGTTCGTGGTACAGCAAATATTTGGTACGCCAGATACGCTGTATAATTTTATGGCGGAAGTTTATGGAAAACTGGACGCGCGCTTAGCCGCATATCGCCAAGCGCATTCTCTGCCAGATAAAGCGATGTTCATTTTGTTTAAGGGTGGAAATGTGCTGCGCGTTGTTGCGCAGAGCTATTTTGATCTTCTGCTTCCAGCCTATCGTGATATTTTAGAGGAAGAATATGCTGATAACTTCAAGCGTTCGGATGCCGATTTCAGCATTTATATTGATGAAACGCTCGTTCAAAACTACGATCAAGTTTTAGAAGAAGTTACTGAAATGGCGTTTGACGAGCTGAACAACATACGAAGCGATTTCTTTGCTAACCCCGAGTTCTACTTCGATTTCTTGCGTTTCAAAAACGATTATGCGAGCGGGGAGATGCAGCCATACCTTAGCCAGGCCAAGCAAATTGGCGCAATCACAGATCCCAACAATCCGACCTGGAATGGCGCAAATATTTTGCAGATGGAGCTGTTAGACGCGGCCGCAGCTGCGGCTCCAGCATGTCGATATCATGGTCAATTCGACTATGAATATGTTCTAGACCCGGTCACGAACGCGATCAATGCGACCCCGCGATCAAGAACGCGCAATTGGATATTTAACAGCAGCAACCAAACTCTGCAATGGACCTGGGGTTCAGACCCAACTCAAATCGTGAAATTTTATCTAGTCAGATCTAAAATCGCCTTCGAATACGTTTACGAGCAGAACGGCCAGCGCAAAAACAAAGACGTTGGCGGCGAACTCATCGACGTGAGCATACCACACCGAGATGATGACCGGCTAAGGCATTTCCTTGATCACTACGACGACAACGTCCATGACTACACGCTGATTTCTGACGACGGAAAAAATCAGCAAATGCTAAAGGCATACTCGCTGAAGTACCTTGCCGACGATCTCGAATTTATCATCTTTGATTCATTCGACAGGCCTTGGCACGGCGGAGGAAAATACCAGAAGCGCGTATATCGGTTGTTTTTCCTATACATCTTGGACTTACTAAACAACTCGGTCGATGCGGCCGACCAAACAGACTACCTCGCGTCCGTACAAGACTTGCTCGACCAGCTGAGAACATTTTATGCGACTGGAACACCTTCGCAAGATGTCATTGCGCAAGCCGGGTCAACATTTAAACAGATTCTAAATACGCCCGCACCGAATGGCCGTTATGTGGTTCGCTATATGAACACTTTCTGGAGCAAGCTGCTTGGGCTTATGCAGCGAATGGTGGACTCGCCTCAGCCCGACGACATGGCTGGATTTAACGCCTTTGTGAACGATTTCATTCAAAGTAACGTGGACAATGCCAATATTGATCGAACGCCAGGTGACCCCAGGGTCGACCTCGAGGAGATCTACACGGTGAACGTAACACAGCTGCTTTAGATCCAAATTCTCATTTTGTTTTCTTTCAAGGCCTGCCGTTGGCCAGCATAACAGTGTTGATTCCGTCGGCTTCTCTAAAAAACAGCTAATTATTTTTTTAATATTTTAGACCAGAGTAACATTGTATTGAGCTCATCTTCTGCTGGGGGCACGTACGATGTTGCGATTAGTTGCTGCTCTGCCACTTGCACTACTTTTATCTTCACTGGGTTGTTCTGACGCGGGGCAAGAAGGTGCCACCGGGTCTTCGGAGAACGATCTTGCTGGCATTAATATTAATTGGTCAGCCAGAGGTACTATATCGCCGATGGCGCCTGCACCCTCTGTACCACCCGTACCGTCTTGCGAACAGGAGGCCCAGCTGCCCGAAGACGGCCCCACCTGCGGTTTTATAGACACTGAGGCACCAAGTCCATACAGCTTGCCGGACGATGATGACGATGAAGGCTCAACTTTTGAGGATGACAGCCGTGACCTCAAGGACTTGGGCACTAACTTTGTGAACCAGGTGATCTTTGATACCCCGGGGACGTTATATAACTTCCTCGAAGAGGTCTATGGAAAGCTGGATACACTGCTCGCCCAATATCGACTACGTCATTCTTTGCCAGACCAATCGATATCCATTTTGTTTAAAGGTGGAAACGTACTGCGTTCCATCGCGCAAAGCTATTTTCAGCTCCTTCACCCCATGTATCGTGATCCCCTTGAAAACGAATACGGTGGCTATTTCACAAGATCAGATTCAGATTTCAGCATCTACATCGACCCAGGACTCCCAAACTACGATCAAGTTCTTGCCGAAGTCACGGAGCTGGCATATGGCGAGCTGAACAACATTCGTAGCGACTTCTTTGCGAATCCGGAGCTCTACTTCGATTTTGCGCGTTTCAAAAAAGACTACGCCAGTGGTCAACTGACCCCCTATTTAGCGCAAGCACAACAGGTCCCCGCGCTCAAAAACGCGGACAATAACACTTGGTATGGCGCCAATATCTTGCAAATGGAATTGTTGAACGCATCCGCAACGACGGCTCCAGCGTGCCGGTACCATGGCCAATTTGATTGGCGATACGTTCGGGATCCAGTCACGAACGCGATCAATGCGACTCCGTTGACAACGACCCGCAATTGGATTTTCAACAGCAACAATCAAACCTTAGAATGGCCTTGGCCGTCCGATCCATCCCACCGGATATCGTTTTATCTCGTAAGATCGAAAGTTGCTTTTGAATACGTGGTTGAAAAAGAAGGTAAGCGCGAAAACAAAATCGTGGGTGGCGAGCTTATAGATGTGAGCATACCGACACGAAATGACAGCAGCCTTCAGCATTTCTTTGACCATTATGACGACAACGTTCATGACTACACGTTATTTTCGGTAGATGGAGCAAAGCATCAGAAAATCAAAGCGTATTCGCTCGCATACCTGGCAGAAGATCTAGAGTCCATTCTCTTCGACGAGGTCGTAAGGCCGTGGTCGTCAGGACCAAAATATAAAAAGCGCTTATATCGTATTTTCCTGCTTCATATCATAGACCTGCTTAATAAATCGGCTGATGCGGAACACCAGCTGGCCTATCTCAGCGACGCGCAACATTTGGTAACTGTGCTTAAAGCACTTTTCGCGAACGGCAGCGCATCGCAGGACGTCGTTCTTTCCGCACGAGGAAGCCTGGACTACCTGCTTGAAGAGTGGCCAGATCGTGGAATGAATAGCTTATGGAGCAAATTGGTTGATTTGGCCCAGCGCATGGTAGATTCACCGCTTAACGGCGATGCAGATGAATTCAACACTTTCATGAACGACTACATTCAAACCAACTTGGACAACGCAAACATCAAATACACAGAAGAGGCCGGTGAACCTAAAGTCGACCTTGAGCAGATCTATACGGTGAATGTGACGCAGCTGCTTTCGATCTAAATTCTCATTCCCGCAAAGCTCTCTTTGATCGAAAGATCAAAGGGGGCTTCATTTTTTCTCTTACCTTGATTCCGTCGGCATCACTAAAAAACGGCCAATTATTTTTCTTAGATTTTAAGCCAGAGTAACATTGTATTGAGCTCATCTTCTATCGGGGGCACGTACGATGTTGCGATTGGTTGCCGCTTTGCCATGTGCACTACTTTTATCTTCACTGGGTTGTTCTGACGCAGGGCAAGAAGGTGCCACCGGGTCTTCGGAGAACGATCTTGCTGGCATTAATATTAATTGGTCAGCCAGAGGTACCATATCGCCGATATCGCCGGTAGCACCAGCAGCGCCAGCTTGCGAACAGGAGGCGCAGCTGCCCGAGGACGGCCCAGTTTGCGGTGTGATTGACACCGAACCGCCAAGTCCGTTCAATATACCAGACGATGATGACTACGACGGAATTCCATATGTCGATCCAAGCCGCGAGCTCAAGGATTTAAGTACCGATTTTGTCACCGGCGTGATATTTGGTACCCCTGAAACGCTGTATAGCTTCCTCGAAGAGGTTTATGGAAAGCTCGACGCGCAACTCGCCCAATATCGTCAAAGCCATTCATTGCCAGACAGATCGATATTCCTTTTGTTCAAGGGCGGAAATGTGCTGCGTTCTGTAGCGCAAACCTATTTTCAGCTCCTTCATCCCGCATATCGGGATCTCCTTAAAAACGAATATGGTGGCTATTTCAAGAGATCAGATTCAGATTTCAGCATCTACATCGATCCAGGGCTCGCAAACTACGATCAAGTTCTTGAGGAAGTTACAGAACTGACTTTCGCAGAGTTAAACAACATACGTAACGATTTTTTTGCTAACCCCGAACGCTATTTTGATTTCCTGCGCTTCAAAAAAGACTACGCCAGCGGGCAGATAATGCCACTTCTAGCCTCGGCGCAAAAGAACAAGGCAAAGGACGATCCAAACAATGAGACTTGGTATGGCTCTAACATTTTGCAGGTCGAATTGTTGAACGCATTCGGTACGACGGCGCCAGCATGCCGATACCATGGCCAATTCGATTACCAGTATCTTCGAGATCCAAACACGAACGCCATCAACGCAATACCAAAATCAACGACCCGAAATTGGATTTATAATAGCAACAATCAAACGTTAACATGGGCTTGGGGATCAGATCCAAACCATCTCATCTCGTTCCATCTCGTTAGATCGAAAGTTGCGTTCGAATACGTCTATGATCGGGGCGGAAAGCGCGAAAACACGATTGTCGGCGGCGAACTCATCGATGTGAGCATTCCGACGCGGCAAGACAGCAGCCTCCAGCATTTCTTTGAGCACTATGAAGACAACGTTCATGATTACACGTTGGTTTCGGCAGATCGAACGCAGCGCCAGACAATAAAGGCGTATTCGATCCCGTATCTTGCGGACGATCTTGAGACCATCCTCTTTAGCCAGTTCGCGAGACCTTGGGGGTCCGGACCGAAATATGGCAAACGCACATACCGTGTGTTCCTGCTTCATATTATGGACCTGCTTAACAGATCCGAAGATGCCAGGGAGAAGTTCCTATATCTTAGCGAGGCGCAGAACTTTGTGGATAAGATAAAAACGTTTTACGCGAATGGCAGTCCATCGCAGGATGTCATCGATGAGGCACGAGACATTCTCGTAAGTGACATGCTTTCAGGAGATTTGCCAGATTTTCAGATGAACAACTTCTGGGGCAAAACGATTGATTTGATGCAGCGCATGTTAGATTCACCGCTTAACGGCGATGCAGAGGGATTCAACGATTTTGTGAACAATTACATTGAAGACAACTTGAATAACGCAAACATTCAATACATCGACGGGGCCGGCGAACCCAAGGTCGACCTTGAAGCGATTTACACAGTCAGCATGTCGCAATTGTTCTAGTTTCGCCGATTGTCATGCCGTCCCAGGCTTGACCGGGGACGGCATGACATTTTCTACAGGGCTGCACGCAACGACGTGCACAGTGCGAGCACATCTGATGAATGCGCCAGCAATGCAATATTATCGATGCGGCTCTTAAGTAGCCGCGGATTTTTGGGCTCGGCTGATTCAAAGAGCGTTTTTAGCTGCGTCAGCGCCGCGGCCAACACTTTTTCGTCTCGGTGGCCAAGCACTTTTGACAAGGTGTCTTCATCTTGCGGCCAGGTAAAACCAGCCGCCAAGAATGCATCGGTGGCATGGGTCACTTCGTCTGCAGACACAGCTTGTTTAATGCGTGCAAGCAGAGCGTCGTAGCTAACTCCCTTGGCTTGTTGGATGCGGCGCAGGGTTTTGGTGCCAGCGCCAGCGGTGGCGACGCCGCCGCAATGCACAGCACTGGTGGTGGTGGCCGGCGTATTGTCGTCGGAAGCTCCTGTGACATCGCAGTCGGCTACTACATCATCTAGCGCGGCACTCGCGTGCACGCCACGAATGTGGTCGGGCAATGGCTTTTTGCCATCGAAAATAGCATGAAGATGGGCTTTGTAGCGTTCAACGTTTGAATTAGTGGACTTCTTAGGCGCGTTATCTTGAACTTGGGGAGAGACGCTGCCATCCATGCGTACGCGTTTCGTATCCATCGCATGGGAAAAGCGACTAAACTGGCGTGAAACCATTCTTTCTCCTGGTACGGGTCTTTCTTCGGGGTTGGGCGCAAAGGCTTAGCGGCCATGCCCCACTTTGGCTTTTTGGTTAGCACCTTAAAATCTTTAGAAAAATCTGGGCCTTATGACGGCAATGAAAAAATGCCAAAAAATACGTACTCTCATTATGACAACAGCAGATCATGAGGTCAAGGCCTCCATACAAAAAAAGACAGGGCCTCATGGCCCTGTTCGCTTTGTCGTTGCGCTCCGTCGCGTTTTAACGGCTCCCAACCACCAAAATTGCGCCAGTTTTTGCCAGGTGCGGCTGCACTTGCGCGAACCCTGCGCTGGAACCAAACTTGAAGCCCGGATCAATCAAATGCCATCGAGCTGCCTCGTGCGCAGGCTGCAATTTTACGAGCATGAATAGGCTGTTCTTATTTGTGCTGAACACAAAATAATGGGTAGCATCGTCGAGCACACGCTCCGTGGGACTGAGTGGCACGCCCGCATGTTTTTTATGGTCAATCTGTCCCTGTGCAGTGTTTAGCAGGCCGAGTATATTCATGGCGCCATCCCCGCTGACGTAGTGGACGATTGAGGAATGGCGCCGGCGCCTAATTTCCTGAAAAAAGTCTTCTGGAAACATCCGTTCACCAGCGGATGGGAATTGCGCTTTTTCTTCTACTGTTTGTTGCCGATACGCATCAATCCAAAAATCAAGGTTTGCCACCGTCATATTCGCCGCGCTCCAAAAGTCATGAGGCTCGAATCTTGTCGTCGCTGTGGCTACGGTTTGAATCTTGCTGAGTTCAGCCGCCAATTCACCAATCTTGGTCTCAAGCTGGGAAGGAGTGGCGTCTAGGTTCGCTTTCAGCGCCTGAATCTCGGCATATAGACCGCTCAAGGTGCCACCACCAAGATACAGCTCCCTTAGGTCCAAAAAGAAATTGAGTTTGTCCAGCGCATAAGGCGCGATCTCAACGGTTGCCAACGAACGCGGTACGCGAAGCTGCACAGCGCTTCGACCGACGAGTTCTGAACTGCCGGATGACGAGCTAGGCGATGATGAAGATGAGGATGACGATGAGGTCGATGATGTGACGGTCGCGCTAGCTGCAACACCCTCTGCCGGCTGCATGACAAATGGCCAAACAACTCCTGGCGGCGCCGATGTCGTGCTCGATGATGATGACGCAGGCGATGAAGAAGATGATGACGATGATGACGAAGAAGATGCCGATGAGACCGTGGTTGGGGCGCCCCTTCCTGCTGCAGGGCTTGACCCAGAGCTTTCACGAATATCGACAAATGAACTGATCCTATCGGCTATGCTTTCGGGAAAGAAGCCTTTTTGCGTCGGGTCAGCGTCAGCGTGCCAAGATAGCGCCATGACATGTTGAAATGCTGCGCCGGACAGATGGCTTTTTAGCCTTGCACATACTTCATTTAAGACTGGAACCTCATTCTGCCAAATTTCTGTGTTATCCAGCTCGGTCCATCGAGCCAGCCATGAAAATTCGGGACGCGTGTCAAGCAAGTTGCCCCGCCCATCAGTAAAGCGGATGGATGGGTTATCTCTTTTGGCATTCCGTATGTCGGTTATTTCATCGACGTACCGATTAATCTCACGCGCGTCGAAGTCATCGGGCAGCGGATAACCCAACTTCAGAAAGTGCAGCAGGGGAGCTCGCCAGCCTCGCTGCACCATTCTCAGGGCAGGATTTCTTGTTGAATTGACCGTTTGGGGCATTTTATCGTATGCCGTGGCGATGTACTGTAAGAGAAGCGGAGAGTTCGCCAGACGATCTGAGGGAGCGCGATTCAACAAGTTCGTAACAATGGCTTCTACCGGGTCAACGTTCGAGTCCAAACGGCCAGCCACCGAGCGCGCGAGCACTAGCATGACGTAGGTCGCATGTTTTGGTCCAATCCTTTCGGAGGCGCGTTCCAAGTCCGCCAGAAGCCATTCTGGGTCGTGAAATCTCCGAACGAAGTCATTAAGAAAGCGCGCGCCAGGATGCGGCGTAGACCCGGGTGCAGTGCGGAAACGTCCGATTGCTTCTACAAGAAAATTAGAAAGCACCCTCATCGTAGGTGTGGGCTCTATACCCGTGTGTTCCGGCTCAAAGGTCGATAACCTTTTTGCATCGAGAGCTCTTAGCTGCCCTCTCAGTCTGTCTGACTCGTTCGGCCCTGCCTTGTTCATCGCATCCAGCAAACGCTGCTTAGCCTCGGCAAATTCTCTCTCTCTGCTGGCAACAAAACTCTCATGCAGCTCTACAGCTTTTTTTATGTCCTGTTCGAACATGTATTGAATTTGATTAACGCGGTCATTGGTCTGCCTCAGCATCAAATCGGTGGCTTTGGGGTCTGTGTTTCTCCATGGCCCAATGAATCGCTCGTCGCTGACCTCGAGCAATTTGAGAAGAACACGCATGTCCGCGTACCGGCCTTCGCTGCGACATTTCTCCATTTTTTCAGTAATGAAGACGTCCCATCTAGTTCCCCCTTTGCCCATGCTCGAGTAGCCAGAACTGTTCCACCACCTGCGCGCGCGTTTTAGAGCCTCCTTCGTAGGATGGCCAATGATGACATTGAAAATTCTATCGATGCTTTCCTGACGGCTAGAGGCTGCAAAGTCTGGCATATAGGAACCGCCCGTTTTGCTCGAAAGAAATTCGATCAGTTTCTTATGGCGCGTGGCAACGTTTCTGAGCCGTTTTCCCAAATCGCTTCTTTGATCGGGCAAGAGTTTCGCAGAAGGATCTGGCAGAGCTCGCATAAGCTCGGCCACATCTTCAATAAATTGAACATGTCCATGGCTAGCGACGGCCACATAGAGGTCGAGCATGAAAGCCTCGGGCTCTTTCGATTCATACACTGCATAGGGCATTGTTTTGAAAACATGCTGGATGACTGCTACCTTGCCAAAATAGGCCGCTTGCATCAGGGCGTCTCGAATATGGTTATGAGACGTTGGGGGTGTGCCCAAGGAAATTGACGAGATGACATTTAACGATTTGATGTCGCCGCTGCGCACTGCGTACAATAACGCTTCTCGGGCCGCGTCGCTAAACTCTGGCGTATGCGCAGACAGGTCATTGATCCAGGTGGCTAAAACATGTGGTTTTTGTTCCTGAATCGCTCTGCACAGCGGATAGACCCTGCCATGAGGAAGCTCGAGCAGGCGGGCGCGAGCGTCTGCTCGGTCAGGGAGCCAGGAGCTGCTTGGTGTGACGCCGCTCTGAAGTCGCGCATAGAGAAGCTCATACAACGCTCTGCCCTTTGGCTTCATTTTGGTGCCAAGGAGTTGCTCGCAGGTGGGAGCGGCATGGGCTAAGACAGGGGCGAGAACTAACGCCAAAGCGAAGGCCGAACTGAATTTCATTGTATTTTTCATGGGATTCCATATTGGAAAGTTATTTTTTTATTTTTATTTTTATATGTTTTTCTCGTAGGGGTCAACAGGCTGCTGGAGTCTGCCGAGGCCTCTTACGTCTGTGGTTTCATTCGCCAACCGTGTGGTAGGGCCTTGCAAAAAGCTTCCGTAATAATAGGGCTAGTCCGACATGATTCCCGGGCCGGTTTGGCGAGGTACCTATGGGACAACTCATTCTGCTAAGGCATGGACAATCGGTGTGGAACCGCGACAACATTTTTACGGGTTGGAAGGATGTGGCCTTAAGCGAGCAGGGCGAAGCCGAGGCCTGCGCAGCTGGTCAAAAAATAAAGGTTTTTTTGGCTAAAGAGCGCAACGTTAAACTCGGGCCCGTGTTTTGTTCCGTGCTTAGGCGAGCCGTAGATACCGCCAAGCTGGCGCTTGATGCCGCTGGGCTTGCAGACCATGAACTCATCTGCGACGCGAGTTTAAACGAGCGGCGTTATGGCGACTTGGAAGGCAAAAACAAAGACGAAGCCAGGCGGCAATTTGGTGAAGAACAAGTCGCTAGATGGCGCCGCAGTTATGATGAAGCGCCGCCAGGTGGCGAGAGCCTCAAAGATACCTGCGAGCGCGTGCTGCCCTACTATCGTGCGCGCATTTGGCCTCTGGTCGCAGCCGGCCAAACTATTTTGGTGGTTGCACACGGCAATTCGTTGCGCGGCCTTGTTAAGGACATTGAAGACCTAAGCGATGAGCAGATTGTGAAGGTTGAGGTTCCCACAGGGGTGCCTTTGGTGTATGTTTTTTCAGATTCGGGCGATTTTTTACGTAAGATTGAATTGTAATCGCGGCCGCCGACTTAGAGGAGCCTTCACATGACATACTATCCACCTACCGTAATAGAGCAGACCCCGCGTGGCGAGCGCGCTTACGACATTTGGTCGCGACTCCTCAAAGACCGCATTATTTTTTTGGGCACTGGTATTGACGACAACATTGCGAATTCGGTGGTGGCGCAGCTGCTCTTTTTAGAGAGCGAAGATGCCGACAAAGACATCACCATGTACATCAATTCGCCGGGCGGCGTGGTGACCGCGGGCTTTGCCATCTACGACGCGATGCAGTACGTCAAGCCCGATGTCTCGACAGTGTGCGTGGGGCAATGTGCTTCGTTTGCGTCAATCTTGCTTGCGGCCGGCCAGAAGGGCAAACGCTTTGTGCTACCGCACAGCCGAATTATGCTGCATCAGCCTCACGGTGGTGCTCAAGGCCAAGCCACCGACATTGAGATTCAGGCCAAGGAAATTATCCGCAACAAGCGCATGATCAACGAGATTTTGGCACGCCACACCGGTCGCACAATTGACCAATTGGAAAAAGACTCCGACCGCGATTTCTTCATGGGTGCAGAAGAGGCGATTAACTACGGGCTTGTTGACCAGGTTGTGGTCAGGCACGCCTCGCCCGCAAAAATTCCAATGTAATGAATACCAAGTAACGGTCTATGGATCTAAGTCCGGTATCCGACGAAGATCGATCCTCAAAAAACGCTGTGGCCCGATTTCGGGATATTTCGTGTGGTCGTACTGAACAACGATAGCGTCGGCATACACGCGTGAGACAGTATCTGCGTAGCCATTTTCCTTAACGCAGTCTTGTTCCACGTAGGAATATCCCAGGGCCTTCAGCTTTGATTCGAGCGAACGCGATGCGAGAGCAACCAATCCTCTGCCCTGCAACGAAGGTTCAACCACCGTGTAGTAAATGTACACCGTGTCTGGTTCTGGATTGCTTGGATCAAATACACTCTTGGGAATCGCCACGCTCATAGCGACAAGCTGGCCATTCATGTTGCCTGTGCCGATGATGGTGCTAGGACGAGCAAGCAGAGCCGCAGCATTGGGGGCCATGATCGTGTGATCGTCAACACCGAGAACCGGCTTCGAGTGGTCATCCTCTGGGAATGCTCTATCGAGCAAACCTACCATGTCAGCGATAGAATGAGGAATTTTGCTTTTTCGTAAGTCTGACATGCGTTGGTGTTACCACAAACGTGAGCTTCCGCCATCATACCAATTCGTCGGGCCATGCAGCGGGCGCGAAAAGGCTTTCTTGTCATGCTGCCAGGCTTGACCTGGGACGGCATGACAAAACGGGCTAGACACCAGGTCGAGCCTGGCGTCCACAACTACCGCGTTACTTCGCCTTCATTACGAGGCCTCTGGCGACCATGTACATGAAAACCACAATGACCGCGAAGAAGACGTAGGGAGCTTCGTCGCTCTGAGCCATAGCAGGGAAGTATGAGCTCATATCCAGCGCCTTGGACCATTCTGGTTTTACGGCGAACAAGGCAAGCACAATACCGGCAATGGCGCCGCCGCCAATGTAGCCGGAAGACAGCAGCACGCCGGGTGATTCCTCGGCATCTTCGCCGTCTTTGGCCTTTTCTTTCCTCGAACGTCTCTTGTCAGCAAGCCATCTCACCATGCCGCCCACGAAAATCGGAGTCGAAGACGATAGCGGCAGGTACAGACCCACGGAAAATGGCAGCGAAGAAACGCCAGCCAATTCCATGACCAATGAAATGAACACACCAAGGAGCACCAGGGTCCATGGCAGCTTTTGCGTCAAAATGCCGTCGATAATAAGGGCCATGAGACGCGCTTTGGGGGCCTCGTATTTTTGCACCGTTGTGCCGTCATCTCGTGTCTTCAGCGCGCCGTTGATGCCTGGGTCAACCAGGTATGTTGGGTGCCCGTTTGCATCGACCAAATATTTGCCTGCGGACAGGGTGCCGACTGGGTCAGCAAAGAAGGTGACGCCATATTTGGCACCATCTGGACCTTCTACATCGGTCTTTGTGAGCTGGCTTGCCTCGACGCGCACGTGTGGGGCGTCTACCTTGTGGTAAATGGTCGAAGCACTGTTAAGCAATAACAGCGTGAAGCCAATCACGACAGCAGATGTTAGTGCGCCAATGAGCAAGGCGATCTGCTGTTTCTTTGGGGTTGCGCCCACAATATAGCCGGTCTTTAGATCCTGCGATGTTGTCGCGCCGTTTGATGTCGCAATGCATACCACGGCCGCGATAGACAGGGCCATGAGGCGGTACTCAGCGCCCACCCAGCCAAGCAGCACGAACAGCAAGCAGGTGAGAAGCAGTGTGGCCACTGTCATGCCTGAGATGGGGTTA
>Ga0207146_10055_pt1 | contig 28761 bp, 23 predicted proteins | sample Alteio_BWMinHeat_36_FD_153539 | JGI IMG/M metagenome (GOLD analysis project Ga0207146, IMG submission 153539) | Enriched cells from forest soil in Barre Woods Harvard Forest LTER site, Petersham, Massachusetts, United States -... | ecosystem: Environmental > Terrestrial > Soil > Temperate forest >...
TGTAAATCTGGAGCCAGGCTTTTTGTTCATCGGGCGTGAGGTGTTCCAAAATCTTCATCAGGTTGCCCACCATCTCCTCACGGATTCGCCGGACGAGAGCCGAACCTTTTGGAGTGATGCAAACCATCACCTTGCGCCGGTCTTCCCGTGCGCTCGCACGCACGACGTAGCCGAGATTTTCCAGACGCGCGACCAAACCGCTCGCAGCCGCGGTGGTGTGTCCCATTTTCTGCGCGATGGCGGACATCGTGAGGACTTCTTTCTGGTCCAGGAAAGCGAGAAGAAAAAACTGCGAAAACGAGACATTGCCCGGCGCCAGTTCTTTGCACAGATGCAACATGAAGCAGCGCTGCATCGCGAGAACGATATGGGAAAGCCGCTCGGCGTCGGCACGAATTTGATCGGGTGGATTTCGCGCAAACGCGGTGGCGGTTCCGGTATTCAACGCGCTTAAGCTAAAAGAGTCGCGTGGTCTGTCAAACGTGGTCACGGCGAACAATCACGCTAATCAAAGAGCAGTAGTTCCACCGCTGTCCCGCTCTTCAGTTCTTCTCCAGCGGCCAGGCGCAGGAGCGCGTTTGACTGGCTTAAACCAAAGAGCGCATGCGATTCCTGGCGGCCAATCGGCGAGAATTTTCCTGCCCCAAACCTGCCGCGGAAATAACGGGCCCGATCGCCATCGTTGCGAAGATCGACAGTCAATTTTGCGGGGACTTTCGCCGGCTCTAGCTCGCTCTCGCACGCGCCCATCATCTTCAAAATTGCGGGACGAACGAATCGCAAGAACGTCACGAACGCGGAGACCGGGTTCCCCGGCAAACCAAACACCGCGCACTCACCGATGCGACCGAACAGAAATGGTTTGCCCGGCTTGATGGCCACGCGCCAGATGTCGATCTTGGCGCCGAGCGAGCGCAGCGCGGCTTGAACCAAATCGTGTTCACCTACGGAGACGCCGCCGTTTATAATCAAAACGCGATTTTTAATGCCCGACCGAAGAGCCTGGCCCAGTGAATCGTCATCATCCCGGCAGCTTTGAACTGACTTAACAATCGCGCAGCATTTTTGCAGGAGCGCTTGCAACAGGATCGAATTGCTTTCGTAAATCTGACCCGGCTTTAGTTCTTCGCCGAATTTCACGAGTTCGTCGCCCGTGGAAATGATTGCCGCGTCAACTTCGCCCCCGACCGTGATCTCACCGAAACCTTGCGACGCCAGCAACCCCAGCGTCGCCGCGCGAATGCGCTCGCCTGCCGCGAGAATCTTCTGCCCTTCGCCGAGATCGCAGCCGCGACGCCGCACAAACTCGCCCAGATCGACATCTACATTTAGAAGAATCTCGCTTCCTTCACGCGTGACATCTTCTTGCATGACGACCGCATCCGCCCCACCCGGCATCGGAGCGCCGGTGAAAACTCGGACCGCTTCACCGTCGCAAACTCGCAATTGTCGTTCCAAACCAGCGGGCTGCTCTCCAACAACCTGCAATCGTTTTCCTCGGACACAGGAACCGGCAACGACGGCGTAACCATCCATCGCCGAGTTGTCGAAGTTCGGCAGTGGCAATCGCGCGAAGCAATCTTCCGTTGCGAAACAATCGAGCGCGTCCGAAAGCGACACCAGGCGGCCCGGCCTCGCTTGGACCTTCTCGAGAATTTTCGTCCGGGCTTCCTTTTCGCTAATCATCGCATTCGGTTTCCACCACGACTACGTTTATGATTGTAGCGGCGCTCTGTGAGCGTCGCATTTTGTTTTTGGAGTTCGAGCGACCCCGAATGCTTTCGGGGCCGCTACAGAATGCCCCGACGTTTGACGAGCATCCCATCCGCCTCATATTCTCGCAGCCAATTTGGTGAGGTGGCTGAGTGGTCGAAAGCAGCGCTTTGCTAAAGCGCCGTACCTGTCAAAGGGTACCGAGGGTTCGAATCCCTCCCTCACCGCCAGATCCTAGACTCAGCAAATCGCTCGCTTTCGCAACATCCCGCGCTTTCGCGTACCGGAGATTCGAACTCGTTCGACTGCCTTTGCCCCAAACCCTCCAAGGCGTGGAGGCAACATCTACAAGCGGGCAACATTATTGCAGCACTAGCTGGGAGCGTAATCCCTCCCTCACCGCACCCCTATACACATGAACGGAGAGCCGCCCTAGAGCAAGAAGCCGCTGTTGCACGGGACCATTGGAATAGAGTTGCGAGATAGCGTGTAGCGAGGATTCAAGGATTCAATGTGGCAATGGTTTCACGCAGCCCGGCCGCCAGAAGGCCCTGAATCACGGCTGCGGGGTTACTGGGAAGCAGCACCGCAATGCGTGACTCCGCATCGGCATTCAATCGCGACGCCAAGATTGACTTTCAAAGATGCGGCATTACATCTTCTATACTTTCTACACTTTCGTTCAAGAAAGAATAGGTTATGAACCAATTTCAGGGAGGGTTGTCGCGGCCTCTCGGGTTAGCCGTCCTGTTACTCTTGACCCTAACGCCCGTGTCACAGGCCTCATCGTGCACCAACGCAAATAGCCCACTGGTCGTCGACAATCGCAGCCACGTCGTCGTAATGGAATACGAAGCTTGGTTCGGCCCCAATGCCGTGACTTTTCAGGGCAGTGCGGCCATGCCTCTTTTGCAGTCCGCGGACATGCAGGCAGTGGGCGGCGGTTATGACAGCGCCGATCCCGTCGTCATCCAACAGCATGTCGCCTGGATGGAGCACATCGGCATCGACGCCGCCGTCATCGATTTAACCAATGACGTAAGCTGCATCTTCAACAGCGAATGGTTCGTCAAGAAATATCTCCAGAACTTTAATAGCTGCCGCGTGCTACGCACCGACTACCAGAACATCCGCGACAATACCGGCAACCTTTATCCCGCGTGGTCGAGGCTCGGAACTCCGCTCAAGCTAATTCCTCTGCTTGGTGGCATCGACCAGAATGTCTTGTTCGAGGATATCGACGGCAAGACCGCCTTCGAAAAAGAAATCGAATACTTCGGCTCGCTGATGCGGGAGCACCCCGGGCGCAACGTGATTTACCAAGGCAAGCCTCTCATGCTGATTTACCTCGGGGCGGCACAAGATCCAAACCCGTCAGACAATCCGTTGTGGTTTCAAATCAGAGAATTTCTGAGAAACCATCCCAAGATCGAGCGCAAATATACATTCAGAATGATGGCGGGATATCTCGACAGCCAGTCCGGCCTCTGGGCCCGGCAACGCACGCCTGACGGCCCGGTGGAAATCAATCCCGAATACGGCTTCTGGAGTTGGGTCGACCGCCTCAACCCCACCTGCACGCTCCCATTCTGCCCTTACTACCCGTCATACACGAAAATCCGCAACCCGGCCGGCTCCCGCGTAGAAAACTTCACCGCCTCCATCGCCACCGCCGGGCAAAGTGGATGGGGCTGTCCAAATTTCGATGCTCTGCCCTACTGCCCCGACGACGCCCTGCGCTTCGGCGAACATGATTCCTACGCCACTTTCGCTTCGTTTATGGCTTACGCGCGCCAGCTTGATCCCATCTTTCTGATCATCCATCAGTTCAATGAGTTCGTGCCGCCCGACGAGGGCTTTGACGCGAATACCGACGACGATATCGAGTCCGCGAATCTCTGGGGACGCGGAGCCCTCGATGCCATCCGGCATCAGATTAAGCTCTACCGCAACCAGACTGCAGCCGAGGAGAGCCGGTAGTAATCGCCGCTCTGTTCTCGCACATACTTTTGAACACCAAGCTCGGGAAGCTTGCTACCAACCTCGGCCTAACGAACAGGTTGGGGGAGTAGTGGGTGCAGGGAACAACGTCCAGTTTTGTTCTCGACGGTCGGCTGGAAGCGGAATTATCAATTGCTTTATTATGACGTAACTTCACGGGTGCGGTGTTCCCACTTACTCTAACTCGCTCTCAAAAAACTTGGGCTGACTCCTACGTGCGAATCTGACCGGTGCCGCGAATGAGGTATTTGTAGGTCGTCAGTTCTTCGAGCGCCATCGGACCACGCGCGTGCAACTTGTCGGTGCTGATGCCGATCTCCGCGCCAAAGCCGAATTCGCCACCATCGGTGAAACGCGTGGAGGCGTTCCAATACACCGTCGCCGAATCCACGCGATTGAGGAACTGCTCCGCCGTCGCGCTGTTGCCGGTGACGATCGCATCGCTGTGATGCGATCCGTATTTCTCGATGTGATCAATCGCCGCATCCGCGCTTTCTACGACGCGCGCCGATAGGATTAGATCCAGATACTCTGTTGTCCAATCCGATTCGGAAGCGGTTTTGACGGCGTCGCCGACGATTTTCCGCACCTGCTGGTCGCCGCGCAACTCCACGTTGCGTCGCAGCAGTTCGGCGCCGCACTTTTGCAGAAACGGTTCGGCGACATCCCGGTGTACTAATAACGTCTCCAGCGCATTACAGACGCCCGGGCGCTGGCACTTCGCGTTAATCACAATTTCCTGGGCCATTCCAAGGTCGGCCTCGCGATCCACATAGACGTGGCAGACGCCCTGATAATGTTTGATTACCGGTATTCGCGCGTGCGCGACAACCGCCTCGATCAACGCCTGCCCGCCGCGCGGAACGATCATGTCGATGCAGCGATCCATCTGCACCATGATGCGGACCGCCTCGCGATCCGTGGCCGACACTAGCAATATGGAGTCCTCCGGAAGCCCGGCAGAGCGCAGACCGTGGCGCAACGCATCCGCGATGGCGATGTTCGAGTGGATCGATTCCGAGCCGCCGCGCAGGATGGTGGCATTGCCGGTCTTGGTGCAAAGGATCGCGGCATCGCTGGTGACGTTTGGCCGCGACTCGTAGATGATGCCGATGACGCCAATGGGCACGCGAACCTTGGAAATTTGGAGGCCATTGGGTCGCTCCCACTGCGAGATAATTGCTCCCACAGGATCTGGTAGCGCGGCGACACTCCGGATGTCGCGCTCGATTCCCGCGAGGCGTTTCGCATCGAGACGGAGACGGTCGATAATCGCGCCGGTCAGGGCGTTCGCCTCGGCGGCCGTGATGTCTTTGGCGTTCGCTTCGAGGATCGTCGCACCCCGATCCCGCACCGCATCGGCCATCGCTTCCAATGCGCGGTTCTTCGCTTCCGTGTTACAGGAGGCGAGTTCGCGCGATGCCGTGCGAGCGCGCTGTCCGAAGTTTTCAATGGTTTCCTGCAAATTCATACGCCGCTGGATTTTTTCCGCTTGCGGCGCGCCGTCTCGAAACGGGTGCCGACATTTTCTCCGGCTGCGATCCGGCCAATGTTCGACGGCGTCCTGCCGCCCGCGATGACCGTGCATATACCCGCGTCCACAGCGATTTTCGCGGTCAACAATTTGGATCTCATGCCGCCCACGCTGAACCGCCCTTTCTCCTCGCGCACAAGCTGCGCCGCCGCTGCCATGTCCCTGACGACGGGGATGACCGCCTGCGTTCCGTCATGCGATATCGCCAGTAGACCCTCGACTGTGGTGAGGATGATCAGCATGTCCGCATTCGCCAGAATCGCGACTTCGGCGGAGAGCCGGTCGTTGTCGCCGAAACGCAATTCCTCTACGGCGACAGAATCGTTTTCATTGATGATCGGGACGATGTCGCAGCGGGTGAAGAGACGCTCGAGCGTATTGCGGGCGTTGACGTATCGGGCACGGCTATCGATGTCTTGATGCGTGAGCAGCAACTGCGCGATGTGCAGTCCGTGGCGTGAAAAGAGTTTCTCGTACTGCAGCATGAGCCGCGACTGGCCGATGGCAGCGCACGCCTGGATGGTCGGCAAATCCTCCGGGCGTTCATTCAGCCCGAACAGAAAAAGCCCGGCGCCGACCGCACCGCTGCTGACGATCACGCATTCGTGTCCGGCTTTGACGAGCGCCGCGACCTCGGCGGTCAGCTTGCGGAATTGCGCGGAATCGAGCGAGTCGCCTTTCGCCCTACTAAGAATGCCGGTGCCGAATTTCAGAATGATCCGCATGAGTTGCTGAAGAAGTTCCGGGCCATTCCGCGATGGTTAAACGCTTTTGGCTCCGCCGCCGCCGTGGCTTCGTAAACGTCCATTTTTTTATTTGCGCCTAGCGCCAGCGTTTCAACAGTACGGTTTGTGGATGCGCACGCGTTCTTCGAAAGCGCGAGCCGCCAACTTTCTCGGTGGCCTCGGTGCGGGTCTTTCCCGGATTCTAATCGCGGGGATTTGGAAAAAGAATCCATTTCGAGCCCGGGCTGAACCATGATTTGCATAGATGCGTCTTTTTAGCTCCGAGGTGCGCACTCTGGTAGCAGTCGCATAGACGAGCAGCCAAACTGACCAATTCAGCTAGCGATTGCGACCCAATCGGAGCTATCTGCTCTCTCCGATAAAGCCCTCACGTTCCAGGTGGAGAATGATTTCCTGTGCCGCTTCTTCGGGACTGAGCTCAGCGGTATTGATAACGACTTCAGCATCCTTTGGCTCTTCGTAAGGATCCGACACACCGGTGAACTCCTTGATAATGCCGGCCCGGGCCTTCGCATAGAGACCCTTGCGATCGCGCTGTTCACAGACCTCAATCGGGGTGGAGAGATGTACCATGAGAAAGCCGCCAAGCGGCTCAATCATCGAGCGCACCTCTTTTCGAGTAGCGTCATAGGGTGCGATCGGAGCGCAGATGGCGATTCCGCGATTTTTGGTTATTTCGGAGGCCACGTAGCCAATGCGCCGAATGTTAAGATCGCGGTGTTCCTTGGAAAACCCGAGTTCGGAGGAAAGGTGCTTGCGAACCAGGTCACCATCGAAAAGCGTTACCGGCCTGCCGCCAATTTCGTGAAATTTGATCAGGAGAACGTTGGCAATCGTGGACTTGCCGGAGCCGGAAAGCCCACTGAAGAAAACTGTCAGGCCTTGTTTGTGGCGTGGCGGAAAACTGCGCCGCAACTCCTCGGCAACGTCAGGATAGGTAAACCATCCGGGGAGATCGCGTCCTTCATTTAATCGCCGGCGCAATTCCGTGCCGGAAATGCTCAAGACGCGCGCCTGCTTTGGAACTTCGTTCTCGGGAAGATAGGTGTCTTTATCTTCCACATAGACCATATTATGGAACGGAACCATCGTGACGCCGATCTCAGCTTCATATTTTTTGAATAACTCCTGAGCTTCATAGGGCCCATAGAACGACTTGCCATTCGCGTCTTTGCCCGGGCCGGCGTGATCGCGTCCTACGATTAGATGAGAGCAACCGTGATTCTTCCGAATCAGTGCGTGCCAAATCGCTTCGCGTGGTCCACCCATGCGCATGGCAAGCGGTAAGAGCGAAAGTTTTGCCGTCCCCCGCGGGTACTTGGCGAGGATTAGCTGGTAACAGCGAACGCGTGTGAAGTAGTCGACATCCCCGGGTTTAGTCATTCCCACCGCAGGATGAATGAGTAGATTTGCTTCAACCTGTTTGGCTGCAAGAATAGTCAGTTCTACATGGGCGCGATGCATCGGGTTACGCGTCTGAAATGCGACTACCCGGCGCCAGCCTCTCTGGGCAAAGTCCTCCCGCAATTCTGCGGGGGTTAAACGCAAACTCTTGAAATCGTAATTAGACGGCGACTCAAGTCCTTCAATCCGGCCTCCGACGTACCAAGGGTTTGCCTTGTTCAGCAGATAGTTGACACCCGGGTGTAGCGTACTATTTGTGCAAAACACTGCTTCGGCTTCTATCTTGTGATCCGGCTGCCACACCTCTTCGACGTGCAATACTGCCAGCATCACTCCCTCTCCATCGCGTAGCGCGATTTTGCTGGTTTCGCGTTTTAACGATTTAGCAAAAGCTTCGCTGACATCCAGCACCACCGGTATCGGCCATAAAAGGCCTGTCGTGAGCCTCATGTTATGGCAGACGCCCTCATACTCTGCCCTGGTCATGAACCCGCACAAAGGAGAGAATCCACCGTTCAACAGCAATTCGAGGTCGCAGATTTGGCGCGGCGTCAGATCCCAAGAAGGAAATCTCTTCGATGCGGCTTCTAGTTCGGCTCCTCTCTCCGCATTTACGTAAAGATCGATGAGTTCACCACCGTGTGCGGGAACGAGGTGGCTGTGAATTGTCGAAATGCTCAGATCTTGCGAGCCGCGGAAAGATTTATGTTGCGGTGTCATCGTCAAGAAGGTCCATGTGGGTTGGTATCCGATCTGCACGAAATTGGGTCTTGCGCAAATGAACGTGTTCGCCCTGCACGGGCAGGACACATTCCACGTGAGCAGGTCCGATCACAGCCGAAGCAAAATTGCCGTCTGGCAAAGAAAGTTCGCACGATGTGGTATCGTAGGAACTTTCGTGCCGAACGCGCGCAAAATTGCGAGCCGAGACGGTTTCTTTGATGAATCACCATCGATCGGGACGGCATCCCCCAGGTCGGCTTGCCTTTGCGGCTCTGACAGAGGGCAGAGGACGGAGCAGGTGATTGAGTGCGTCCCGCACCTGATCGAGTAATTTCTTTTTGAGCTTGCCCGCAACGGCACCTTCCGCTAGAACCAGCTCCATGACTCCGCTGTTATCGGATTTCTGCTACGTGCGCAAGCGGATTAGACGGAATAATTCCGTAAAATATTACGGCAAAATTCCATCCATATCTCGTTAGATGCTGTGAATTAGCGGTGGTGGTACAACTGTACCACCACCGAATTGGCTTTTCATTGGCGCATCGAGGTGCTTTCATAGCGTCAGATGAAAAAGGCGAAAAAGAAATCGCCCGCCGAAAGGGACATTTCCTATCAGAAACCAGCCCTGCGCAGCGAAGCGTTTGCCCGGGCACTCAGCGAAGCAAAATTGCGTGTCGTCGGTTCCGGCGGTTTGCGTTCGCTTTTCGAAAAAGCCGCGAAAGAGGCTGCGTCGCTCCCCAGGCATCGGTTCAAGGCGAATTGGCCCTATCTTCAGACGATGCTGCGGCTGGTCCGCGCGTACGAGCGCGGGGAATACAAGCAGGTTTCGAATGAAGATCTCACGTGGATTGTAGCTGCTCTCAACTATTTGGTCGACCCATTCGATTTGATTCCGGACAAGATTCCGTTTCTGGGCTTCGTCGATGACGCGATCGTTGTAGGATTCGTCGCGGACAAGATGCGGCAAACGCTGGACGATTTCATGATCTGGGAAACCAATGGCGTCAGCAGTCTTGGGTAACTCGCCTGAACCACTCCACACACGTTATTCGATGGCGTATTCCCATGCGCCTCCCTTGAGTTACACGACGCATTTAACCAAGCCATGGAGCCAACGCCGCCCAACTTGATTACGATCTCTTTCCCAGTTCGACCCGCAGCTTGCAGCCCACCCCGTCCACGGCGGCGTGGCTCATCTTGTTTTCGTTAGATTTCTTCTCCCTCGTGTCGAATCAGCTTAGAATATCCAATCCTTAGTTGAGTTAAAATTCTCCATCAGAAAGGAACTATGTCGATGAAACGGCTTCTCTTACTAACAGCATTAACATCCCTTGCAGCGCCTATGGTTTTTGGCCAGGTGGCAGCAAAAAAGGACCATGGCGTCACTGCTGAGCAGAAGATCATCAAGATCAGGCGCGATTGGTATGAGGCCTTTTTCCGTGGTGACACCGCGACCATGAATCGAATCGAGACAGATGATTTTGTTGTCGTGAGTGACTCCGGTCCAGAGAATAAAAAGAGCCAACTTGCGGGATACAGAGAGCAGTCAAGAAGGACAAGTGGATGCCGAAGGGGGTAACGTTAGTTGATGAAAACTTGAATGTACGCCTTCACGGGGACGCGGCAGTCCTGTCGGGGCGCAGTTGGAACAAGGAATCGGGGCAAGGGAAGAAGCCGCCAGAAGGAAGGAACGTATTCACCGAGGTCTGGCTTAAGCGCGACGGGCGCTGGAAGGTAATGCATTTGCACTTTAGCCCTTTTGCAGACACGCACCGCTGAAAGCAGTCTCTTACCGCATCGCCAACGGACGGGCATTCCTTGTAAAAGGCCGGCTGACGCGACTGAAGGGCAAACCTCGTAATTGGGGTATCAATGCTCCAATTCACAACCGAGCGAAAAGATTTTCGGCACACCAAATGTGCATTGATTCAGATTGCGAAGTGAAATGAACGAAAATGCCTTATGCTGCGCGGCAGATTGATCGGTTACGACGGCGTTCCGGCATTGGACATCATTAGCCCCTCGGATGCCTTCACGATTGCAGACGTCTCCCAGCCTTGTGTTTGAAGTGACCGGGCCAACGTCTCCTGTCCACGCCGTTGCCGTAAGACGTCAAGTGTGATAGCCTTTTCCATATTTATGCCAACGTCATCTATGGTTTCCGCGCTCTGCGCTTTGTGCTTGCTTGATGGAACCACTGCCTTGGCCCAATCGCCGACTTCCTCTCTTGGGGATACTGACGCGGGGGACGGAACTGGGGAAACGATAGCCGCTGCATCGACTCCTACCTGGCTTCTGCTCCCCCCCGCTAACGCTAACATACCGTCTCCGCGGTCATATATGGCGATGACCTACGATGCTGCTAGCCAGCGCATCCTGCTCTTCGGCGGTTACGACGGCACACATTACCTTAATGACACCTGGGTGTTCGATGGGAGGATCTGGAGCAAAGTACGTACTCGGGTTGTTCCACCGCGCCGCACCAACGCGCAGATGGCCTATGATGTTGCTACGCAGCGAGTAGTTCTCTTCGGCGGCTACAACGGCACACACTACCTCGGTGATACGTGGGTCTGGGATGGCAGCACCTTCGCATGGACGCAAGCTACCCCTACTCACTCGCCCCCCGCCGTCACGGGGCCGATGCTATTTCCCGATCCGATAGGCAGAGTGGACGAGTTTGGTGGATTCGATGGCAACTTCTATCAAGGAACGATGTGGCGATGGAATGGTGCCGACTGGACAAGATTGTACCCTGCCATGGTTCCTTACGCGCGATCCTCGGCCGCAGTGGGACTCAATCCTTTGCTTAATCAGGTCGTCCTGTTTGGCGGCCTGGCCGATGTTAATCCCAACAACACATGGACGTATGATGGTACCAACTGGACGATGCAAAATCTCAGCACTCAGCCCCAGTTGGTGTATGGGGGCTCAGCCGCGTTTGATCTGAACTTGAACGCGGTGATTCTTTTCGGGGGCGGCAGCGGCGGTGTCGATCAAAACAGCACATGGGCCTGGACTGGTTCGCGTTGGGAACAACTCTTTCCGATGCAATCGCCCACGCCTCGCGAAGGCGCCGGCATGGCTTACGACGAAGTTCTGGGTCACGTCATCCTTTTCGGTGGACAGAACAATAACATGTTACTGAATGATTCCTGGGAGTTAACTCCCTAATTTGCCACTTGTTCCTGTTCTCAAGCCGACCCCGAGAAGCTTTGGCGGGCGGGGATGGATGTTTCAACGGCGACTCTGTTGTGTGGGCGAAGTCAGCGTGGTCCGTATTTGAAGCAATGAGTAAACGTTCATCGCGCCTTCGATCATTGAATCATTGAATCCGTGTTGCGGTGTAGCGTGTAGCAAGGATTCAATGATTCAGTGTGGCACGGGCTTCACGCAGCCACGGCGGACCGAACGCACTGAGTCACGGCTGCAAGGGTTACAGGGAAGCAGGGTTGAAGGGTCGCAGGGTCGGACTAATGCCCAATGAAATTCCTACGCTTAAGTTCTTTTGCGGGCCGCAATAAAGCTCGACAAATCTTCGCGGCCCTAGTAAAAGAGCTCGCTCAATTACGTCACCGACGTTTCAGTGCAGCTTTGGCCGGGCTGAAGAAGCCCGTGGGGCTGTCGGATCCGCTTACAGACTGATATTTTAGCTGTATTAAGCTGATAATTAGTAACTTACGCTAAATTACTGTGCACAGATATTATTGTCGTTGTCGAAAATCCTTACAATTGCCTCAACTTGGCATTTGATCCAATGCATTTGTAAATAGCTTATCACAAATGATTTATATATGTCTCATTTTGATTGGCATCCCCCATGCTTATAATTTCCATGAAAATGATCAGTTCGTTCAATTCAATTAGAAGGTTCCGATCCTTGAGAGAGAAACAAAAAACAACCCCATGAAAAATCTAAGCAAAACAATTCTAACGGTGCTCGCAATGGGCCTGTTCAGTTGCGGTCTTTTCTGCCAGCAGGCACAGGCCATGCCCATCTCGCCAATGCCACCACTCGGAGCGCCAGTAACCGGAGACATCACCTTTGGAGGCGTCGTAACGCTTGATTCAACGTCTCTGGCTGCGGCTACGCAAGTGAGCACCTGGAATACTTCGTTTGTGACGAGCTCTAGCGGCAGTTTCAGTGGCATCGCTTTCGGTACAGCCGTCACAATGACAGCGCCCTGGACTTTTAATTCAGGGTCGCATCCCGCCCTATGGAGTGTTGGCGGTTTTACCTTTGACCTGACGTCGTCCAGTATCGTTTCCCAGAGTTCGAGGTTCCTCAACGTACTTGGAACAGGCACCGTAAGCGGTAATGGGTCCACCCCAACACCGGCCACTTGGAGTTTCAGCATCAGCAATCCCTTGGGCCGGAATCAGAGTACGTTTGGCTTTACCTCAGACACGACGTCTACAGCAGCTGCAACTCCTGATGGCGGGATGACCGTGGCTCTTTTGGGCATTGCATTTGTCGGACTCGAAGGGCTACGCAGGAAGCTGCGCGCTCTTTAGAAACTCTTTAGAAAACAACGCCGATTTGAAACAGAGAAAGAGAAAATAAAAAATGAAAAACTTACTAAAAACAATCGTGGCGGTTGTGGCGACCGGCCTGCTTAGCGGAGGGCTCTTCTGCCAGCAAGCTCAAGCCGTACCAATAGATGGCTACATCAACTTCGCCGGTGCAGTCCGATATAATACAAATTCTCTGGTTACGGCCACAAAAGTGACGCAGTGGAAGAATTCGGTCGTTCTGGGCGCAGCCACCACCGGCGATTTCGCTACGCACACATTTAATGCTGAACATGTCACAATGGCAAGCACGTGGATTTTCAGTCCATCGACGGTAACGCCTGCTTTATGGAGAGTGGGCGGATTCACCTTTAATTTGGCGTCGTCGACTATCGTTTCGCAGACTGCGTTCTTTCTTAATATAACGGGCACAGGCACCGTAAGCGGGAATGGGTTCACCCCAACGCCGGGCCAGTGGAGCTTCACATCCACCGATTCGAATGGTCATACCAGGAGTACCTTCGGCTTTCAGTCACAGACGAACGCAGTCCCTGACGGCGGTGCAACCGCCGCGTTGTTAGGCTTTGCTCTCTCGGGCATGGGGACGCTCGCAACAATCCGCCGGCTTCGACATTAAAACTCGAAGCAACTCATAATCACGCGGCCCCGGGACCGCGGCTCGACTGACCTGGCACATCGGCGCTATTGGCCAACCCAACCCTCCTTTCGCCGCGGCACTCCGCTCGGCGCAAACTGGCCACTTGGCCGATTATCGCGGTCCCCCGGTTGCTCGCGCCCGCAAACGTGAATCGCCTCCAAACACTCGTCGATCTCAACCAGGATTCAGGGAACCGGCGTCGGCAGTGGCGTTGGTGAGGTTGGCTTTGTTGGAGAGATCGTCGGGAACGGTAAAGGGGGACGTGGCGGTAATGGGTTCGGCGTGATGGGTGGCGGTGAACTAGGTCGAATCGGTGGGGCTGGATTCGGAATGGCAGCCGCACTCTGAGCTGAAGTTGGCGCAATCGAGTGCATCCATAGCGCTCCACCCGCGCACACGCCTAAAACGAGCGGCCAGATCAATTTGCTTTTCATAATAATGGTTTACGCCGCGAGCGCCAACTTCACTCGCTGAACTGTCGAAACGCTCCGGCCGGTAATCTTCGCGGCGTTGCGCACCGATTGTCCAGCCTTTAACTGACGCAGCACATCAACAATCCAATCTTGGACAACTCTTTTCAATTTTTCGAAAGATCTCCGAGAACTTCGCCAGACCGCAATTGATGCGCGTGGCGATTGCCCTGCGGCTGCGATCTCCAACCAATTCGCCTCCAGCGAGGCATCCACTGATACGGATTTTTTCGAAAAGGAGAATGTTCCCACCACGAGGGGTTTGACCATACTTAACAAGATTTCTTCCGGCGAGTGCAGGACATGATCCTACATCCATGAAATGCGTAATATCATTGCGGCGTAACAAGGCGATTTGTTAGGATACGTGGCTGTGAAACTACCCGCGAAATCTCGGGCGGGAACAGAGCCATGGCGGGTCGTGGCGGTCGGCGACACTATCCTTAGTGAGCAAGGCTTGGTCGCAATTATTGGCCGCGACCCGCGGTACCGGGTTTGCGGTGCCGGACATACTTTTGCGGAGGCCAATAGACTTGTTCAAGAACATCGCCCTGATGTGCTGCTCATCGAACCATTTCTCGAAAACCGCGATGCCATCCGTTGGATCAAAGATCTCACGACGGAGTTTCCGCGCACCCGAATACTGGTCGTTTCGCGACAGTCGGAACTGACTTATGCGGAACGCGCACTTCATGCCGGAGCATCGGGCTACTGGATGAAGAACAGTTCGAAGGAGGAGTTAATGCACGCGCTCGAGACTGTGCTCGCAGGCGAGATTTACGCCAGTCGAGCAATTACTTCCTTTGCGATGCATAAATTTGCCGGCCATCGCAACGTTCCGCATGGCCTCGATGTCCTGAGCGATCGCGAGATGACCGTGTTCGCACTTATCGCGGCTGGACATGGCACCGGCGAGATCGCCAAAGAACTTGGCATCAGTCGTAAAACGATCGAGACGCATTGCGAACACATCAAACTGAAGCTTGGCTACCCTGATGCGAAAGCATTGCACCGCGGCGCTCGAGAATCGCTAGGCACATCTGAGCGACCAGCGCAAAATCCCTGATCCGTCAATCGGGGATTAGCTTTGCACAGATTCAGGGATGATCCCTGATATACGTCCGAGGCGGTCCACCCTTATTCTGCGGGTCGCTTCTTGGGTGATTCCGCGGTTCCGCGCGGAACTGGATTGCGGTGAATTCAAAAATCTAGCGTCAACAATCTGAAAACAATCCAAATTCCTTTTCACTATTGCAGACCACATCGAGAACTTCGCCCCGCAATTCTCGGAGAAGGATGGTGAAGATGAAAACACCGTCCCTCCTCGGTGCGGGTTTCCCGCGGCTCAGCGTTTCTCTTCTCCTCACAGTCCCATTGTTGTTGTTGGGAACGACACTGTCTAACAGCGATGCCCCATTTACATCTAGCATCACGGGCAGCCTCAACACTGCGCGCTGTGATCACACGACGACCGTGTTGCCCAACGGCAAGGTCCTCATTGCAGGGGGTTCTGGTAGTAATCTCAGTGCTCTCGCGAGCGCGGAACTGTACGATCCGGCGAGCGGGAGTTGGGCGGCCACGGGCAGCCTCAACACCGCACGCTATAAGCACACCGCGACCTTGCTGCCCAACGGCAAGGTTCTCGTTGCGGGGGGATTTGATGGCAGCGGCGCTCTCGCGATTACGGAACTGTACGACCCGGCGAACGGGAGCTGGACTGTCACGGGCAGCCTCAACACGGCCCGCTATCAGTACACGGCGACCTTGCTGCCTAACGGCAGAGTTCTCGTTGCGGGGGGTTCTGATAGCAATCTCACTGCTCTCGCGAGCGCGGAACTGTACGACCCGGCGAGCGGGAGTTGGGCGGCCACGGGCAGCCTCAACACCGCACGCTATAAGCACACCGCGACCTTGCTGCCCAATGGCAAGGTTCTCGTTGCGGGGGGATTTGATGGCAGCGGCGCTCTCGCGAGCGCGGAACTGTACGACCCGGCGAGTGGGACTTGGACGGCCACGGGCAATCTCAACAGCGCACGCTATCGGTACACGGCGACCTTGCTGCCTAACGGCGTGGTCCTCGTTGCAGGGGGTTATAATGGCGGCGCTCTCGCGAGCGCGGAACTGTACGATCCGGCGAGCGGAACCTGGACTCTTACGGGCAACCCCAATACCGACCGCTATGCTCACACGGCGACCTTGTTGCCCAACGGCAAGGTGCTCGTTGCGGGGGGGTTATAGTAGCAGTGGCGTTACTTCCAGTGCGGAACTGTACGACCCGGCGAGCGGAACCTGGGCGGCCACGGGCAGCCTCAACACCGGCCGCTATGATCACACGGCGACCTTGCTGCCTAACGGCAAGGTCCTCGTTGCAGGGGGAATTGATAGCAGCAACAATGCCCTCGCGAGCGCGGAACTGTACGATCCGGCGAGCGGGACCTGGACCGTCACGAGCAGCCTTAACACCGGCCGCGGTGGGCACACGGCGACCTTGCTGCCTAACGGCAAGGTGCTTGTCGCAGGTGGTGATAATGGCGGCGTTCTCGCGAGTGCCGAACTGTACGACCCGGCGAGCTGGACCTGGACTGTTACGGGCAACCTCAACACCACGCGCTTTGCGCACACGGCGACCTTACTGCCCAACGGCATGATCCTCGTTGCAGGGGGGCTTGATAGCAGTTTCTTTGCTTCCGCCAGCGCGGAACTGTACGACCCGGCGAGTGGGACCTGGACTGTTACGAGCAACCTTAACACCGCTCGCCAGGTGCACACGGCGACCTTGTTGCCCAACGGCACGGTCCTCGTTGCCGCGGGACTTGATAGCAGCAACAATGTTTTGGCCAGCGCGGAACTGTACGACCCGGCGAGTGGAACGTGGACGGCCACAGGCAACCTCAACACCGCTCGCCAGGTGCACACGGCGACCTTGTTGCCCAACGGCACGGTCCTCGTTGCCGCGGGACTTGATAGCAGCAACAATGTTTTGGCCAGCGCGGAACTGTACGACCCGGCGAGTGGAACGTGGACGGCCACAGGCAACCTCAACACTGCCCGCGATCGGCACACGGCAACCTTGCTGCCCAACAGCATGGTCCTCGTTGCAGGGGGACTTGATGGCAGTTTTAATGTTTCCGCCAGCGCGGAACTGTACGACCCGGCGAGTGGGACCTGGACCGCCACGGGCAACCTCAACACCGCACACTATATTCACACGGCGACCTTGCTGCCCAACGGCACGGTCCTTGTTGCAGCGGGACTCGATAGCAGCAACAATGTTTTGGCCAGCGCGGAACTGTACGACCCGGCGAGTGGAACGTGGACGGCCACAGGCAACCTCAACACTGCCCGCGATCGGCACACGGCGACCTTGCTGCTCAACGGCACGGTCCTCGTTGCAGCGGGACTTGATAGCAGCAACAATATTATCGTCAGCGCGGAACTCTACGATGTCGGCCTCGGATTTGTTAGGCCTGACTGGCAGCCGCAAATCGCCACCTCGACTTCGCCCCTCATATTGGGCAACAGCCTTACGGTCGAGGGCTCGCGGTTCCAGGGGATCTCGCAAGCTTCCGGTGGAAACTACCAGGACTCATCGACTAATTACCCGTTGATCCAACTGCGTAACATGGACAACAGCCAGGTCGCCTTCCTCCCGGTGGATGCCGTAGTCGGCTGGTCCGATACCTCTTTTACTTCGACCCCGGTCAATAATTTTCCTGGGGGTCCGGCCCTGGTGACCGTCTTTACTAATGGCATCCCCAGCGATTCGAAATACCTGGTCCTAGCGCCAACCCCGACTCCGACACCAACCCCGACTCCGACTCCGACTCCAACTCCTACTCCTACTCCAAGCCCAACCCCGACACCGACACCGACACCGACTCCAACCCCTACTCCAACCCCTACTCCTACTCCAACTCCAACCCCGACTCCGACCCCAACCCCAACCCCGGGGTCACTGGGCACACTTACCCTGGGCCCGACAACTACACAGGGATGTCCGTCTGGTTTTACCTGCAATACCTTTACAGTTGCTTGTCCCGGCATCGCACCAATTACCGGAGTAATTGCAGATCAAAGACCCGTTGGGCAAATACAAGGAATGGTGATGTTCTTTTCTGGCGAAGCCGGCACCACATGGTGGTCTGGAGCCAGTACGGGAGTCCCTGCATTTTTCCAGTCACTTCTGGATGGTGGATTTGAGTTAGTGCAAATCCAGTGGCTCAATAATGGCTGGCTTCTCTCAATACCCGGCGTGCAATCCGGCGAAGAACTCCTCGCCTCGCGTCCAGCAACGGTAATCAAATGGGTGCACGACAATATGTATGTCCCATTAGGTTTGCAGCCAACTGTTGGTCAATGCGGCTTTTGCGTGACTGGTACTTCTGGCGGCGCGGCTCAAATCACCTATGCCCTATCAACGTATGGAATTGATAACATCGTTGACGCGGCAATTCCTACTTCTGGCCCGCCGCTGGCTGCGATTTCCAAAGGCTGCTTACAAGAGCCGGGATATGCATACGATCCTGGCAAAACAGGCCTAATTGATGAATCGTACGGCTTTCGCAGCGATCAAGTCGGTCCGTGTGCGGCACATGATCCATCGTTTACCGACACCTGGATTGCGAACAGCGTTGAGACGGGAGGCACTAAATACAATTATCCCACTACCCGCATGCAGATTATCGTAGGTGGTCAAGATTCTGTCTTTATCCTAAACCATGCCAACGATTATTTTCAAGTGTTAGTACAAGCGCAGCAACCGATGCTGACGTGGCAGTCGGTTCCTAACATGGCCCACTCTATTGCGGATTCTGCCAATGGCCTCTCGGCCCTGTACACTGCGGTGACTACCGGCGCTCCAACTCCAACCCCTACTCCGACTCCGACACCAACTCCAACTCCGACTCCAACTCCTACACCAACTCCAACTCCGACTCCAACTCCAACTCCTACACCAACTCCTACTCCTACTCCTACTCCTACTCCTACACCAACTCCGACTCCAACTCCTACTCCTACTCCTACTCCAACACCAACTCCAACACCAACCCCTACTCCAACACCAACTCCAACACCAACCCCTACTCCAACTCCAACTCCAATTCCAACACCAACCCCTACTCCGACACCTACTCCAACCCCTACTCCAACACCAACCCCAACCCCAACCCCTACCCCTACTCCGACTCCGACCCCTACTCCAACACCAACTCCGACAGTTCAGATAACGGTGCAAATGAGTGTCGCTGGTTTAAGCTTCACGGTCGATGGTACTCCTTATACTGCGGCCCGGACGTTTTCCTGGACCCCTGGTTCCAATCATACCATTGCCACAACGTCGCCTCAGAGTGGTGGCTCTGGCCTTCGATACGTGTGGAACGGATGGAGTGGCGGCGGCACTATCTCTCATATGGTCGCGCCGACTCAGAACACGACTTACACGGCGATCTTCACGATTCAGTATTACTTGACCATGAGTGCTGGGAGCGGGGGCAGGGTGAGTCCCAGCAGTGCATGGAAAAACAGCGGCGTGACTCTCCCGATTACCGCAACGCCAACAACGGGTCACAGTTTCAGCAGTTGGACTGGCACGGGCACGGGCGCCTATTCCGGTACGAATAATCCGGCCTCTATCATAATGAGCGGGGCGATAACGGAGACAGCCGCTTTTACTCCTTAAGGGAACTCCGACTCCGACTCCAACGCCCACCTGCCGCCTTTTTGCTTCCGTCCTCCACCGCATTTCCAACGCGGCCTATATCAAAAATGGGATCAGGTGTCCAATGTGAAACTCGATCATGAACGGGCCAGAAAGAAACGGTCTTTTGTCGGCAGTTCGTCAAAGCTCACCCAACGGCTTCTCGCTCGCCAGACGCAGAAATGCGCGCTGCCTGGGAAGGAAATTCCGCGATGACGAGGCGTCATCGCCAGCACGCGAGGCGCATGCGCTCCACAGACGCGAGTTTTTCGCGCGATGGCCGCTATACTAGTCTAGTTCCCACTATAATAATTACTGATTGGAAATGGTCGCGGTCGTTCCGTCGATTTTGGTGAAACTAACGGTGAATCTTTCGTTGTAAGTCAGCGCTCGATCCTGAAGGATACTGATCGCCACTGCCTCTCCCAGTTGTATGGATGAGTCAGTGTCGCTGCGCCAGTGGATGCCTGGGTAAATACCGTGTCCGAAGGAGACGTTGTGCGCGAGCTTGTTAAGCTCGCCGTTAACTGTGATTTGGCCCGCATCTCCACCGGTGTAGGGTCCGATTGAAAGCCCATCGCTGCTAGGCACGACAGGATTGGGGATGACGAAATTGCCGTCGAAGAAGAACTTCAAGATAGTGATGCAAGCGCCTGCAACCACGCCATGGCCGGTAGGATAGGCCGGATGGGTTGGGGAACCTTCCGGGAATGCCTGAGAAAGAAAGTAATCCCCATATCTAGTGAAGCTCATCTGCACAGCCGTCGAGTTAAGAACATTGCTGTTCGGATGGCCACCGAGGGTTCCCCCGTGGCCGGTCAGAATTTGGCGGACGATGGCGCCGCCCGACTCGGGACGGTGACGGAGATGGATATACCACTTTTGGTACCACACGGAGTTCAGGGCAAAGCCAGCGACGGCCGCCACCGTCGCCGCGAAGTCGGGTTGACCGAAGGTGCCAAAGCCGTTCTGCGTCCGGGAGCCAACGTAAGGGTTCCCCGGGTTCACCGGCACACGGAGAGTGTTAAGCACTAGGTAAGCCGTGAAGTAAGCCTGATAGAGCACGTCCACATGGGTATATGCGCCCAGCCCGCGGCCATCGTGGAGATACCGAGCTTGCGGGTCCAGTTGGTTGCGCAGTCCGGTGTCGATGCCATTCTGGACTTGCTGGAAAGTAGTTGGGTCGGTCATGTAATCGATCCCCGCCGCGTACGTGAACATCTGCTGATCCATCTGCTGCGCGCCGAAAAAGCTGGGGACGACGCACAACTGAGAGATGTAAGGTCCAATGGTCTCGCCCGGATAGCCCCCGCGGAACAACAGAGCCGGCGTCACGCGGCCATGGCTATCTCTCGGGCCTGCGTAGCTGGGCATACCGGAAAGTTCTTGTGCAGCCTGAGCAGCAGTCTGATTTGAAACGTAATCGGTGAAGGCTACATCGCGGAGTAGCGAAGCCCAGTACAGCTCAACCAGTTCCGTTCCGTAGGCCGCACTCGCCAGGGCGGGCGCCGGCGGAACTATCACTACGTTTTCTTGGTTGTTCGGAGATGGCGCGTTGCCAAACTGCACGGCATCGCTGCCTTCCAAGCCGAAGGCGAGCCCCCCTTGCGGACCGTTCAGCGTCCGCGGGCCGCCCAGAATGATGTGTTCGAAATCCGCGGGGTTGCCACTGTTCAAAGCCCTCTTGAAGCTTTGGAACGCATTCAAGTTCACCAGGCCGATACCGTCCTGGAGAATGGCCTTGCTGTAGGTGCCGCTCTTGTCGTGGTAGCGCTCCTCGTCGCCGTTCGTCGTGTGGGGCGGAACGGGAATAAGGGCTTCCTTGGTCGCGGTCGTGGCGCGGATTACGAAGGATCGTCCTACCCGCGGATCGGTTACGCGACGCGGCGCGCTAATACCATTGCCATCTCCGAGCGCGGGATTGTTGGACTGGGCGGAGGCAAGAGCGGCTTTGCCGAGCACTACGCCACCGGTCAGCGCCGCCCCTACCTGGCCTAAAAACTTGCGGCGGCTAGACCCTTTGGCGGCATTATTGGCGGAAGGATTTGCTGTTTCGGTTACACCAGCGACGGTATTTTTCTCGTCCGTTGTGATCTCTCTGTCTTGGCCCGACCGGTCGAGGCACCGCTTGGTATCGTTCTTCATCACTCCGAGTTAATTACAAATTAACCCTTCTCGACAACAACAATCTTCTCTGGGGAGCGCACAGCCTGCCCGCCCTAGCGTGGGCGCCTCGCGTGCTAATGCCGGTGCCGGCTCGGACCGGATGCGCCCTCGCATTCGCGAACTTTCCAGCATGTGTTTACTTTTCCGCATTCCGTGCGCACTGAGCCACTCCAGATTCGAAACTTCATCGACGGCCAATTTGTTGAGCCGCTCGGCGGGAGATATCTCGACAATATCGAACCGGCGACAGGAAAGCCGTACTCGCAGGTCGCGGACAGCGACGGCCGCGATGTCGATCTTGCCGCGGCCGCGGCGGAGAAGGCCTTCGCTGATTGGTCGAGAAAGCCCGCAGGGGAGCGATCGCGCATTCTTTTGCGAATTGCCGATCTGATCGAGCGCGATCTGGAGAAACTTGGGCGCGCCGAATCAATCGACACCGGCAAACCGCTATCGCTCGCGCGCATGCTCGATATTCCGCGCGCTGTTGCGAACTTCCGCTTTTTCGCCACCGCGATCCTGCACACGGAGTCGGAGGCGCACATTACTGACAACGTCGCATTCAACTACACTCTGCGTCAGCCCCGGGGCATCGCCGGATTAATCTCGCCCTGGAACCTGCCGCTCTATTTGTTGAGCTGGAAAATCGCGCCCGCCATCGCGGTCGGCAACACCGCCGTCGCCAAGCCCAGCGAGTTGACCCCGATGACGGCGTATCTGCTCTGCGAGATTTGTCGCGAGGCCGGGTTGCCGAACGGTGTGCTCAATGTTGTGCACGGCACCGGACCAAATGTCGGCGCCGCGATCACGGCGCATCCGAAGATCAACACGATCTCGTTCACCGGCGGCACGGTAACCGGTCGGAAGGTGGCGGAAGCGTGCGCGCCGTTATTCAAGAAAGTTTCCCTCGAGCTGGGCGGAAAGAATCCGAACATCGTCTTCGCCGACGCCGACCTCGACGCCGCAATCGCCGGCAGCGTCCGCTCTTCGTTCGCAAATCAGGGTCAGATCTGCCTGTGCGGTTCGCGTGTGTTCGTCGAACGGTCCGCGTATCACGATTTCGTCGAACGTTTCATCGAAAGAACGGCGCAGTTGCACCTTGGCGATCCGCTCGAACCAACGACAGATCAGGGCGCGATGGTTTCGAAAACGCAGCTCGATAAGATAAAGTTCTATGTCGATCTTGCGCAGAAGGAGGGTGGAAAGATCGCCCTCGGCGGGTCAGTGCCAACGTCGATCAACGAGCGCTGTCAGGGGGGTTACTTCTTCCAGCCGACGGTCATCACCGATCTGCCCGTCGCGTGTCGCACCAATCGCGAAGAAATCTTCGGCCCGGTCATCACGATCACGCCGTTCGACAACGAAGAAGAAGTGCTCGGATATGCCAACGACACCGATTACGGTTTGGCCTCGAGCGTTTGGACGCAAAACCTGAATCGCGCGCATCGCGTTGCCGAACAAATTCACACCGGCACGGTCTGGGTGAACTGCTGGCTGGTGCGCGACCTGCGCGTCCCATTCGGCGGCATGAAGGCAAGCGGCGTCGGCCGCGAAGGCGGTGACGAGGCATTGCGATTCTTCACGGAGGCGAAGAACATTTGCATAGCGAAATGAATGGTCCCGTAAAGCGCTGCGCCTGCCGCTCCGTAGCCCTTGGCACGGCGAAGCGACGCGAAGGCGGCGTCGGCCCGCCGCCTGAAGAAAACCTCGAGCACCCAACGTCCAATGCCCAATGGAAAAAGTCGTCGGCTCGGTCCGAACCGGACCAGCACTACAGTTTCGCCCCACCAGAAGAAGAAAGGGGGGCTAAGGCTGCAGCGCGAAATAGTTGATCGTTGATCAAGAATTGTTGATGGTCGGTCATGTGCCGAAACATCAAAACCCTGCATAATTTTGAACCGCCCGCGACAGACAACGAAATTCGTGCGTCGTCCCTTCAGTTCGTCCGAAAGCTGTGCGGATTCACCAAACCCTCACAAGCCAACGAAGACGCATTTAACCGGGCGGTGGAGGAGGTAACTCACGCCGCGCACCATCTGCTCAGTTCGTTAGTAACGAATGCAGGGCCGCGCAATCGCGAAACGGAAGTTGCAAAAGCTCGCGAGCGAGCAGCGAAGCGTTTCGCTTCTCAGCCATTGTCGGTTTCATCTCATCCTTAAAAATCCGTGTTCATCCGCGTAACCTGTCACGCCGTAGCCTAAACAGATCAAAACTAAGACAAAGGACTTGGCGTAGGCGGATCCGCGGTTAGAAGTTTAAACAATGAGCGGAATACGATTATTGGTTGGCACACGGAAGGGCGCGTTCGTCCTAACATCGGACGCGAAGCGCAAAGATTGGAAAGTGGACGGACCGCATTTTGCGGGTTGGGAAATTTATCACGTCAAAGGTTCACCGGTTGATCCGAACCGGCTCTACGCGTCGCAGACCAGCGCCTGGTTCGGACAGATCATTCAGCGCTCCGATGACAGCGGCAAAACCTGGTTTCAGCCGGGGTTGGCGCCGGGCGAGCCGGCCACCACGCCCGACGGCATGCCCAAAGGCGAGAGCAACAAATTCGTTTACGACACTTCCGCGGAAACCGGCAAACCGCTCACGACCCACATGTGGTACGACGGCACGCAGCATCCGTGGGAGTTCAAACGCGTCTGGCATCTCGAACCGTCGTTGACCGACGCGAATCATGTTTATGCGGGCGTAGAAGACGCGGCGTTGTTTGAATCAAAAGATGGCGGTGAGAATTGGAAAGAATTGGCCGGATTGCGCGGGCATGGCACGGGACCGAAGTGGCAACCGGGTGCGGGCGGGATGTGTCTGCACTCGATTCTGCTCGATCCGAAAGATTCGAAGCGGATGTTTATCGCGATCTCGGCTGCGGGCGCGTTCCGCACCGATGACGGCGGCAAAACCTGGAAGCCGATCAATCAGGGTTTGCATTCGCAATACATTCCCGATCCGAAAGCCGAGGTCGGTCATTGCGTCCATCATATCGCGATGCATCCGAAGCGTCCGAACACGCTCTTCATGCAAAAACACTGGGACGTGATGCGCAGCGATGACGCCGGCGACTCCTGGCGCGAAGTCAGCGGCAATTTGCCAAGCGATTTCGGGTTCCCGATCGACATTCATGCGCACGAGCCAGACACGATTTACGTCGTGCCGATCAAGAGCGACTCAGAGCATTTCCCGCCCGATGGCAAACTGCGCGTCTTTCGCAGCCGAAAGGGCGGCAACGAATGGGAAGAACTAACAAAAGGTCTGCCGCAACGCGATTGCTACGTCAATGTCTTGCGCGACGCAATGACGGTTGACTCGCTCGATTCGTGCGGTGTCTACTTCGGCACCACCGGCGGGCAAGTTTACGCGTCTGCTGACGCCGGTGACTCTTGGAATCCGATCGTGCGCGATCTTCCGGCCGTCCTTTCGGTCGAAGCGCAAACGCTGCCATGATCCGTGTTGTAATTCCGCATCACCTGCGCACGCTGGCGCGCGTGGGAGATGAGGTACATGTCGATCTTAACGGCCAGATCACGCAGCGAACAATTCTCGATGCACTGGAGGCCCGCTATCCGATGCTGCGTGGCACTATCCGCGAGCACGACACGGAAAAGCGCCGGCCGCTGGTCCGGTTCTTTGCCTGCGGCGAGGACGTATCGCACGATTCGCCAGACACTCCCCTGCCCGACCCGATTGCAAAAGGTACCGAGCCCTTCTTCATCATGGGAGCGATTGCCGGAGGCTAGCGGCGATTTATCGTTCGGTCTTACTGAATGAGCCGAGCGCTTCTTTTCATTTGCTTCCTTCTCGTCAGCGCCTCGGCCTCCAGCGGGCAAAGCCCGCGCGTTTCTCAACAACGTCCGCAAACTCTCCAAGGCGAAGCGACGCATGCTTTCCGGCTGTCCTATCTTCTCTTCTTGCCGGCTCAGTATGAAACGAAGCGCGCCGCGCGTTGGCCACTGATTCTTTATTTACACGGCGGCTCGCTGCGCGGGACAGACATTGAATCGGCGCGGAAGCTCGGGCTTCCGCACAAACTAGAGAGCGAGCCAAACTTTCCATTCGTTGTAGTCTCGCCGCAATGTTCGCCGGGCGAGATTTGGACGGACGTCGATGCTCTCGCTGCATTGATTAATCGCGTGCAAGCCAACTACCGAATCGATCTGGATCGCATTTATCTCACTGGCCACAGCATGGGCGGCCGCGGTGCTCTCTATTTGGCTTATCGCCTACCCCACCGTTTTGCCGCAGTTCTCGCGTTAAGTCCGCTTTCACCGATCAACGCTTGGAAGAAGAGTTTGGCAAAAGTGCCGTTGTGGATTTTCCACGGCAAAGCGGACACGCTCGCGCCTGTCGCTGACACCGAAGAATTAGTTCGCGAAATTGAAGCATCGGGCGGGCATCCACGTCTGGACATTCTCCCCGAGCGGGATCACTTCATTCTCGACATTTATGATCGACCCGAGATTTACGAATGGTTGATGAAACAGAAACGCGAAGGCGGAGCAACCGAACCATCAGAGAAACAAAAATGAGCAAATCGTTCGAAAGCTCCCGCGCGCCTGAACCGGTGGGCGCGTTCCCGCACGCGAAGCGCGTAGGCAACCTTCTGTTTCTCTCCGGCATCGGACCGCGCGTACGCGGCAGCAAAGAAATTCCGGGCGTGACACTCGATGCCGCCGGCAACATCGCCGGTTACGACATCGAAACGCAATGTCGCGCGGTGTTCGAGAATGTTCGGCTCGTGCTGGAAGATGCGGGCGCGAGTTGGAACGACATTGTCGATGTTACGGTCTTCCTCACGAACATGAAGAAGGATTTCGCGATCTACAATAAACTCTACGCGGAACATTTCGCCGGTGCCGGCAAACCCAATCCGACGCGCACGACGGTTGAGGTCACGGCGCTGCCCACGCCGATCGCGATCGAGCTTAAGGTGATCGCCGCGATGGGATAAAGGTGGAACGCGCAGTCCCTTGCGCGTTGCTAATAATGTCGGCGAAGTCAAGTAGCATTTAGCATCGAGCGACGGAGCGGCCGATCCACTTTGCCATTGTGATTGGACGTTCAGCGTTGAGCGTTGGCTTTCGTGATCGAAAAAAAGAACTCCCCGACTGCTTGATTTATTTGGGACGTTCTTGGTACTCAGGGTCGAGTTGAATCGCTCGTTGGAAATGTTTTTCGGCAAGCTCGTTCATCCCGAGATTTTTCAACCTGAGGCCGATCATCCAGTGGTAAAGCGGATTGTCGGGAGTGACTTGGTCCGCTTGTTTTTCGTAAGCGATTGCCTCTTCGAATTTGCCTAGCGATCGCTCGGCGCCTGCGAGTTGATTGTTTGTCAAAGCAAGACTTGCATTCCGCTGGACGGCGTCAGTCCAAACCGAGATGGCTTCTTCTTTGCGGCCCAACTGCCAGAGAGATTCGCCTTTTTCCTGGCGAGCAAGAATCAAATCTCCTCGCTCGACTAAGGCCGAATCAAGGCTCGTCCGCGCTTGCTCGTAACGACCCAAACGATTCAGAATTGTTCCGCGATAATACAGGCTCAAAGCTCTTGCCTGGCCTTTTTGGTGGTCTGCTGCCTGGCCGAGCAGCTCGACCGATTGCTCCGCATCGCCAGAGAGATATTCAAACCAGGCAAGCTTCGATAGCGCTTCACCGTTGGTAAACAGCCCGAAGTTCGAAGCCTTCTGAAAATGTTTTTCTCCCTCGAGAATGTTCTCCCGATCGATCGGGCTGAGCCACGGATCGGGATTTGTCTGCGCTACCGCCAGTTCGTCAGGGATTTGGATTCTCTGAAATGCTCGGTCCCCTTCAAATTCGTGATAGCGAACCCACCCACTGTGCGCGTTCAAACCATCCCAAAAAATCGAAAAGGCCAGAAATCCCCATCCCGCTTTTTGAATTTTCCCCGAAGACGTCAAATTGAAACGGTAAAAGGACAATTCGTTTGCCGTGAGCAATCTCCATGTCTTCAGAGTGAGAAACGTCGTAACCGACGCGCAACCCAACGCCATTAAGAACGGGACGAGCCCATAAACACCGCGAAGAGATAGTAAACTTCCCAGGAACACAGCCGCGCCGAGAATTTCTTCAGGCCACGTAATAGAATAGTTCCTGGCCTTCCCGCTCGATTTGGAAACTGCGATGGCCGGCTTCCCAAAACCGACATACAAGGCGTCATTTGGGCAGACACTTACGCAATCCATGCATTTCATGCAGCCTGGGTCCACCACCATCTTGTATGCTTTCACTTCCGCGTGGACGAGAACGTTCGAAGTGCAGGTGGCTGTACAGTGGCCACATTGATTGCAGGCGTCGGTAACCCGGATTCTGAATGGCGCGAGCTTGTCCACGACACCAAAAAATCCGCCGTAAGGACAGGCATAGGTGCAGAATCCCTTCGATCCAAGGAAATAAACGGTGACGAATCCGCAGATGATAAGAAACGGGATAGCGACTGGAACGGAAGGAAAAGTCTGCCAAAAATTATTGGTGACGAGATGGTTGGTGAATTTCGGAATAAGCGGCCCAGGTTCTGAGCTTGAAAGGAATCGAGCTACCGTCGGCCAAACGAACATGTACAAAGCGGCACCGAGCGGGACATAGACCAGTAGCCTCGACCGAAACGGCTTCGGCGTGAGGCCGATTTTCTTTAACATCCACGCGCAGAAATCCTGAAGGGCGAGAATGTGACAACCCCAGCCGCAGACAAAACGTCCGAATATCAACGTCGCTAAAATCGCCACAGCAAAAAAGATAAATCCGGCGTTGATCGCCCCCCCCTGGAGCGTTTGCATCGTCTCGGACGGCTCGATTGGAGAAACCGTCCGGCCCATAAAGCGCCACTGAATGATGTGCGCCACCATGCATAATTGAATGAAGATGAGCACGGCCGCGCGCCAGCGGCTCGTTTTCGATTTGCGAATGCCGTTTTTTGGGGCCGGAGAGTTTTTGCGAGCAAGGAGCTGAATCGATCCCTGATTTTTCGCTCTTCGATCTTCGCAACCGCTTTTCACAAATTCTCCTCTTCCGCGCAAAAGCGCAGCGGAACCTCCTTCAATTGTAACTCATAGCGACGCTTTTGGGAAAAAAGTTAAAGAAAATACTATACTTTCCCGGGCAAATTATATATGAACTCATCT
>Ga0207146_10056_pt1 | contig 28681 bp, 19 predicted proteins | sample Alteio_BWMinHeat_36_FD_153539 | JGI IMG/M metagenome (GOLD analysis project Ga0207146, IMG submission 153539) | Enriched cells from forest soil in Barre Woods Harvard Forest LTER site, Petersham, Massachusetts, United States -... | ecosystem: Environmental > Terrestrial > Soil > Temperate forest >...
TCCTCCACGTTGACCGTCGATAGTGCCAGTGTTAGCTCCCGGCGAGAGATTGTTAATCACGTTGTCTTCTACGAAGATAAACTTTTCGCTTCCCCAGAAGGGAGGATCGGCCCAGGATCCGTGGCCATGCGTATCGTCGTAGGTGGGATGATCCATGTCCGAGCCGCCCCAATTCTGTTGGGAAACCCCAACGGCGATACTTCCACCCATGCGCATATCGAAAATGCAATGGTCAATCACTCCATAAAGCCATCCAGACATTTGAATAACGTTAGCAGTGTAAAGTTGATCGAAATGACAATGATCCAGCCTGATCGATGGAGATGTCCCTCTTATCCGGATAGCCCCGCCACTCTTACCCGTAACTGAGCCGGATCGGAACGTAAATCCGGTCAGACGAAGGGATTGATGGCGCGTTACCTCAATGCGAAGGAGCTCCGGATTCGAGCCGCCTCTCTGATCAGCGCGGGACGAGGACCAACGCCCAGTGTCGGCAAAGAATGGCCCGGGTTGTCCCCGCCGTTGCAGGTCACGCTCTCTCCATCCCTGTCGCTGTTCCTGCCTCGACCTGTGTAGCTGCCCATCATTCGGCGGCGGCTGTTCCCGGCTCTCACCTCGCGGAATGTCATCGAGAATCACCGTTTTATCGTCACCCGCACCTTGCAGGGTGATGCCCTTTGTGATCGCAAGCGGCGATGTCCAGCTAGCTGTTCCAGGGGGAACCACCACCGTGTCGCCGTCGCGCGCCGAGGCGATGGCCGAACCGACATCGGCACGCGAGAGGCTTCTGGCGTTAACGATGCCGGCTTCAACTGGGCCGCAGACGGTCCAAAGTGTACCTGCTGTTAACACTATACAAAGGCGCTTAAGCATGACCCAATTCCTATCTGCGCACCGAGATCTTCCTCGAGACGGCGCCACGTTTGATCGAGGCTGAGGGGAACGCAATAAAGCCTGAAAAACCGCGTTCAAGAAAACCCTACGTGGTGTGCGACGCGCCGGAGGGGCTTAAAGTCTAAAGATTAGCGAACAACCCTGAGGTTGGAAGGCGCCCCAGGACCGCTCACTAAAGGATGAGGGTAGGTGTAAGGCGTGTAACCAGGTTTGGGCGTCTTGTTGTAGTAATCAACATTCTCTCGCAATTGCAAATCGCTGCTCGCGAAATCTAGATTCGACCCGTTCAGCGTATTGTTCCATGAGTAACACGGGTCCAAAGCTTGATGCGGCCATGCAACAGGAGTAGGCGGCATTCCTGTAAGCAAATCTCCCTGCCCTCGACCGGGCTGGTCAAGTGCGACCAGAACTTTGTGAACGGAAAATCCGTCCCTCGTGTTAAACTTTATCATCGTTCGCGCGTCGCTGCCGCTGGTGTCAAATGTTATCGTGTCACTTGTATTGGACGCGACATATCCACAGTAGCCGGTAACTGCGTTGGTCACTGAATACCCTGCCCAGTGATTAATCGTCCAGCCTGCATTTGCGACTACAAGCGTGGCGGAGTTGTTCCCGCCTGTGTGGCTTCCGGTAAGAAACAGATATGGACTATGCCCGTCAATATGCGTTACTCCGTCAGATTCTGTGACATTGAGGTCCCACAGGTCATTTCCGTTAGCAATGCGAAATTCATCAGTCGGATTGCCTTGAAATAACCGATAAGTTTTTAGCGCCATTCCTCCGTCGTAAGTTCCGGTCAAGGTATTGTCGTGAAAGAGAAGCGGCCCGCTTCGATTCTGGCCCGACGAAATTTGGATGGAAGATTGAAATGTATTGTTATAGATCTCAACCGCTCTTGTGCCCCTGTAATAGACACCCCCTTGCCCGCTATCAGTCCCATGATAAAAAATGGAGAGGTTGTTAAGAGTATTATGCCGAACAACAAATCTCCCCCCTCGGGAGCCGTCTATAGTGCCGGTGTTCGCGCCGCCGACAAGGTTGTTGATGACATTGTCCTCTATGAAGATGAACTTCTCGCTTCCAAAAAAGGGCGGATCAGCCCACGATCCCCAGCCTGAAACTTTACCTCCCCAACTCTCATGAGAGACCGACACGCTGCTCTTGCCGCCAGATGTCTCGTCGAAAGTGCTGTGATCGATCACCCCGTAAAGCCACCCAAATATCTGAATATCAGCGCTAGAATGAAGCCGGTCAAAATGACAGTGATCCACCCTAATTGATGGACACTGCCCCGAAAACCGGATAGCGGCGTTACTTTTAGCTGTAAGTGATCCAGATCGGAAAGTGAATCCGGTCAGACGAAAGGATTGGCTGGGAGTTGACGATATAGCAATGACTGTCCCTCCCTGATTCGTCGATGTTCTCGGAACGTTATCGAGAATCACCGTCGCATCGTTGCCGGCGCCTTGTAGCGTGATGCCCTTCGTAATAACGAGGGTCGAAGGCCAACTCAGCGTTCCAGGCGGAACCACCACGGTATCGCCGCTGTCAGCCGCGGCAATGGCCGATGTAATGTTAGCGAACGAGCTGCTCGTCGCATTAATTGTAGCGGCGTCCGCGTGACTGGGAACATTTAAAGTTAAGCCGGCCAAGAGAGCGGCACGCCCCCAGAAGGAAATGAGGGTGATCGCCTTTGAAGCCACGCCGCGGGCAATGCCGGTTCGGTTGGACATAATTACGGTACATATGGATAATAGCAGTATCTATGCCAAATCAACTTGCTGCCGGGTCGAATCTCTCTTCCCTGGTCTCTGACCCGCAATCTCCCATACTATTTCCCGTCCCGAGTTGGTCGGAAAAATAAGCCAGCTCCGGTTCACGCTCTTCCTCGAAAGATGTTTCCCCCCGAAGTAACTGAAGCCTCGGGTACTCCATAGCGATTAGGTAAAAAGGAAACCACATGGGATGAAGCGCTCTAAACGAAGTCTCGGTCCAGTTGTAAAGGACTATTGCGGCAAGAAACCCCATGCGAAATCGGCCGAATTCGAAATCCGTCAAAATCGCGAGACGTATCTTGCGGAACGTCGCAATGATTAGCCCTATTAACATGAACAGTCCAATCAGCCCAAGGGACAAGTAGGTTTCAAGATACCCGTTATGAGCCTCATTGGGTACCCACCTGAAGGCTCCCTGCGCTTGTTGCGGTCGATCTCCCATCCAAAAACTTTCAAATCCTACTCCGAGGATCGGATTGATCTTTATTTTCAGCAGGTTAGCCCAAAGTTCAGTTCTGTCGGTCAACGTCGAACTCCTGTTTAGAAGCTCGAATGCATACTGGGAAATCCCAAATGCCAGTTCCAACACGGCCAGCGTACACACTCCCAACACTAGATAGAGAGTGATCTGCTTCTTGTTTACAATTCGCAGGCCGAGCAAGATCACCACGAGTGTCGCGGTTAGGCAACATGCCAGCGAGGTTGCACTATGAGCTTCGTAAAAAAGCCACGAAGTCATGAGCAGGAAACCCCCTATTAAGAGCAATTCGTCTCGCCTGGCCAAGCTGCGCTCAGTTCTCCATGTTTGCAGTAGATGCCAAAAGAAAAAGAAACTAACGATCAGGCAATCAGCGCCCAGCATGTTCTTGCCTTGAGCGATACCGGTGTTCGTAGCTTCACCGGTGAATGGATCAAATCTGCGCGCAAATTGCGGGTAATACTTAATGAGTAGGACGGAAACCGGAACCAGCACGTAAGCGGCTCTTTTCATCAATCTTCGCAGCGCCTCGTCAAAGTCCGGTTCTGTTAGGACGACGAGAGCCATTACGGGATGACCGAGGATCTTTATCCATCGCTTGAAAGCCACGAAGGCAAAATCCGACCATATAATGGAAATGAGACAATAAAGAAGAAATGCCATTAACCATCCATTGTTCCGAAAGACTTCTGAAAGTCTCACCTGCCGTTTGGAAAGCACGTAAATGCCGACCATAATCAGTGCGAAGTAAAAGCCGGCGTCCACCGGGCTTCCTTCTTCCTCTGAAACAGCGCCCACATCCAAACCGAAGAAGATATTGAGCCATGCGGTAAGAGGTCTCGAGCAAGCGATCAATATCCAAACAAGGGGAAGCCAGAGCGCATTGGTTACGTTGGGATGTTCCCGAATGTCTCGCCAGAAAAGGAAAACGACGAAAGCAACCGTGAGAAACATCGCGACGATCGGCGGCGTGTGCATGCCGAAGAAGCTCGCAATATGCGTTTCGGTTAGATTCACGTGTTACAGATTCTTAAATTACTTCAGTTCTGCCAATAGTTGAAGCAGCCTCGCCATGAGATCAGCAAAGGCTATGAAGCGAGGATTGAAATCAAACCAGCGCATAACCGCCGATCTCAAGGCGCTGTAGGATTCTGTGGAATGTCTCGCTCATGAGATATTCCGCTTCCGCCTGAGCGATCGGATGCGTCATGAGTTCAACGTTGCTTGACTTTGCCAATGCGGCGACTCGATCCAGTTTCTTCTCACGAATGCACTGGGTCAGATCAAAGAAATAATCCGGAAGGCGATATCTACGGGCGAGCCAGCGATCGACCAGCCCGCGGTAGGCTCTGTTCAAGAGGCTTTTTTCACCGGGCCAGAAAGAGAAGTTTCGGCGCATTTTTGTGCCGGTGGGAATCACTTTGCTTAGAAGAAGATTTGCGCAAAGATGCATATGATGATGCCCATCGATGTGTGACGGCGGTTTTCCAAATAAGCGCACGAACTCCCCGGCCTGCGCTTGGTACGAATAGGAGAACTCGTTTCGCAAAAGTGGATTGTATAAGAGCTGCGAGTAATTATTTCGCATCAGAAAGCGAACTATCCTGTTGTGATAATCCCCTAGCATCGCAGGAAACTTATTAGCCATAAATCTTTCGGCGAAGTTTAGATGTAACCCAACATCCAATTCATTTTCCTTTGCCAGCTCCGCGGCACGTTCAGAATCTTCCATAAAAACCATCGCACTGGCGGACGTGATCCTTCCCGCTCTGTAACATTTGAAGGCCGCATTGGTTTCCGCTACGGAGCGTCCCCAATCATCAGCATTGATGATTAGCATTCGATCCGATGCATCAACGATTCAGATTCACTACCGCAGCGACATTCCCACGCCGCACGCGGGGTGAGGTGAACAGATGGGACGTATGCGTTGCCGCTCTAATCGAAAGCGTCATTTAAGATAAGGTATCTGGTTTGTCTCGTATTGCGGACTCGAATATCCTAATGCCTCTAAGACTTCGCTGAATCTTCGGTTTAGTTCCGATATCGTTTCAGGCCTAAGCTTCTCCTTATAGTCGCCGGGCGTCACCTTTCGTTTGTGCGACCAGATGTCTTCGCCGGCCGGTTTGACGGTTTCGGCATGCCGCTCCGCCACGAATTCGTAAGTTTCGTCACCGTCGGCCAATTCAAAAGCGGCCAAAAATTTCCTGAACCAACTACCGAAGTCGAGCACCATCTCCTCGTAGGAAAGCACGACCGCATTCGGTTTCCGGACGACTTCTCGTAGATATGTGATGTATCTATCGTGAATGCTACCGATATACCTGCCGTATTGGCAACCAGTGCCGTAATCGCCTTTAAAGCGAGTGAAGTTCTCGTCGCTCATATCCAAAACAAATCTGTCGATTCCGGCTTCCGCCACCTCTTTGCGGTAACCCGCGTTGGCTTCAATTTCTCCAGGATGCATGAAGCAGTAAGAAAAGAACATCGAAGTAAGAACGTCTCTTGGGTCGCGCAGATGAACAATGATATTAGCACTTTCGAGGGCTGCGCTGGGAACAAAGAAACGGAGTGGCCCGAAACAGCCGTTTCGCCTGGCAATGAAATCCTTGCCGTTGAAGATTTGATCGAAGGGCAATTTCTTAGTGGTCGGTGAATAGTATGCGATGTTGTGCTTCTCGCAGATGTCTCGTACCACCCGGTGAAGCACCATCGAGCCGGCCTTGTGTGTGGTGAACACAATGACGTTCTTGTCGAGTTTCTTGGATTTTCCCACTTTGAAACTGGAAGTTACCGCCTCAACAATATGCCGGAGATCAGTCACAAGGCCGAAAAATGTTGAGGACCGCGAAGGATCGACCTTCCGTCCGTTAGTTTAACCGTGGCGACGCTCTACCAATTGAGGAACTGCCCCAAAAGGAGTTTCTGATTTTTCACAAAAGCTTTCGATAACTTCCGCCACGTAAGCAACCATTTCTTCAGTCATTTCCGGGTAGATCGCAACGACAAAATGCGTGATTGGTTGGAGTAGGCCACTGGAAAATCCTCCGGAACGTGGCCGAGGTAGCCGCAGGCGTATAGAACTTAGTTGGATTGGGGGGGAAGCGAAGAATCATTCGATTCCAGCCACCCGTCCGGGCCGAGATTTTTCTGCTTCATAGTGTTCGATTGCACGATGGCCTGCAAAAAACCTGAAGGAAATTTTTGCAACAGAATATCGATATTGGGCATCACGCAGTGGCCACCAATCACCCCGGGAAAATATTTTACTGGCGGGAAGAACTTAATTTCTTCGTAGAACGACACGACTTCGTCGTAATTAGCGCCAACTTTCCCGCAATAGCGCTCAACCTCCTGCGCCCAGGCGATCATTACACCGAAATACGTAGTCTCGGCTAGCTTGGCAATTTCACTGGCTTCCGGCGACGTGAGCAGCCGGGTTTTCATGCCGACCCTCTCGAAATGTTCCACCGCGCGCTGGCCTGACTGCGGGTCAATCGCTCCAACAAATTTTGCGTAATGCAGCATCTCCTGCTGCATGCGGGCGTGCTTGCCTCGAACAGGACTGTTTACGACGGCAGTTCCGGATTCAACAGCGATACAGCGAGTGGTTCCGGGAGCGACAGTACTGTTGATCACGGTGAGGGCAGGCCGGTACTGGCGAATGTATTCCAGCACTTGCTCAACGAACGTGTCGTTCTGGAACGGGAAGCAGACATGCATGACATCGCATCTCGCGACCGGCGCCGGCAGATCGATGTCAACACCAAACGTCTGATACCGGCCCTGCAGGATCTCCAGCAAAGGCTTGCCGACCTCTCCGAGACCGACGATAACGACAATTTGCTCCATGGCTTGGAACCAGCTTTCTTTCGACCAATCCTTGAATGTTTAGACCGTTAAAGCGCTAAAGACGACGGAGCAGGCGGGCTGGGTTGCCCGCGTAGATGCCGGGTATAGTGATGTCTTTGGTCACGACCGCGCCGGCTCCGACGACTACTCGATCACAGATCGTGATAGGAAGTACGGTGGCGTTGGTCCCGATACTTACACTATTGCCAAGCTTGGTTGACCGCCAGAGATGCGGTTTTCCAGCAGGACCTCCGGTGACAAAAGAATCATTAATAAACATGGCGCCATGGGAAATGAAGCAATCGTCTCCGATCGTGACGAGGTCACAGATGAATGCGTGCGATTGAATCCGGCACCGCTTGCCGATGTTCGCCCCCTTTTGAATCTCAACGAATGGACCAACAAAAGTGTGATCTCCAATGGCGCACCCATACAGATTAACCGGTTGAACTATCGTTACGTTTTTACCGAACGTTACATCGACGATACCGGCCGCGCGCAGCTCCGGCTCATTCATGAGGTTTTCTACCCGTTCGGCAGAAAAGGCCGCGCTCGTTCAAGGATCGAGACGACAGTCCGTGCGTGAGGGATACTGCGATTGGTTTCATGTTGAGCGCGATACGCGGTTACGTGGCGGACAGTGCTTGTTTTCGTGCCCGCTTAGCATTAGATCGTCACGTTGACGAAACCAGGATTCTCCAATGGGAAATCCAGGATTTGTTTTTCGGCCCGGTCGCCGGCGGCTCCGTTCGTCGGATGCGAAGATGGCTTGCAGACTCGTAGCTTCAATCCTGGCAATGCGCGGTCTTTCGGATTGGGAGCAACACGCAGTTGGGCCGCGCCGGCTTCAGCGGAAACAGATTCGAAGACGGTTTCGCGGCGTTTGCGGAACCAGGCGGTCGCATCTCCAGCGGTAGCAAACCAGGCCCGCCGCTTCCGTAAGTTACCCAGCAGTCCGGTATAAAATCCATTCCACAACCTCTCCGGAGCAATGCTGCGATCATGCCAATTCACTGTCAGAACGCCGCCGAACCGCTGCGTGTTGGTTACGAGCTCATCAACGATTGCACTTGGCTCGTTCGGCGACAAATTCATATAGGCGGGGTAGAACAGCGCCGTGTCCATCACGTGCATGGGTAGCTCTAATAGCCAGCCAACATTCAGAGGCTTGAACACTTGGGTTGTTCCCGCGCGGTAGCCGACAGTTTCGTTGTAGCCAACTGTTGAGTCGTAACTGAACCCTGCCTTTTCCAGAAGCTGAGGGGATGTCTCGTCCAAATATAACCAGTGCATGCGAACTCCGACTTCAAGCCCATTTATTTCGTCTCGGATCCGCTCGAGCTCTTGTCTGCCTTTTTCCTCATCCACCCACGCGTCGATACCGTGCAGCCCGATCTCACAGCCGGCCTGACGAAGCGTGAGGAGCTGATCCCGCAGTTGCGAAAGGTTATATTTTGCTCCCCGCCTCTTTGATACACGGCCAACCACGCGTCGGCCCGGATTGTCGCTCTGCGGGAGAATAAAGAATGTCGATCTGAGCCCCTTCTCTATCTCAACGTATCGATCAAGCTGCTGCCAGAAATCTTTCTGGATTCCCAAATAGACTCCCGGCAACGATAACACCGCCCACCAGTTTGCCGCAATGTGTCGAATCGCTTTTTTCCCACGCAGAAGATCGACCACAGAACCAAATACCGCGCGGCCCAGAAACCCAAGCATCGTGTGATCGCAGCAGTGATTTTGAATTCCGAAATGATCAACATCGTGCGTGAGACAAACGGTGAAATTATAACCATGAGGGGTAGGCGGAATTTCAAAGAGGGTTATGCCATGACCGACAATCAGGTTCCGGAGATAATCTATGTGCAGTTCCAGGGTTGGAAACCGTCCGAAAACGGCGGGCTGGCCGGTTTGAAGAAGGTGTCCGACTTCTTGAAACAAATCGTACCCAATACGAACGATTGTCTGCGACCCGGACTGGATTTCACGGGCGGCCGAACCGCAACCGTTTGCGATCTGTAGAGGGTTCGCTTCGCCGGCGAAAGACAAGCATCTGCCATAAATCGGAATCAGGTTGCCGAAGTAGGAAAGCTGGACATTCGAATGCGATCCGAGTTTGCCGCGCGTTTTGTCATCGAATTGGGTCGCCTCAGAGCTATAGAGGACAATTACACGAGCAGAGTTCTGCTCCATGTTCCTGCTCGAACAGATTACTAGATCGTAGGGAACGCCAGAGCGGTAAAATTCCCATGGAATCTTAAACAGTTCGAAAAACTCCGCAATGACCCGGTCTTCCGCCTCGAGCGCCTGAACGCCTATCATTTACGCAGCAACTTCCTGTAACAATCAAACAAACTCACCTCGTCGACCGGATCGAAGAACATAAATGGGAGGGACCGCGTGGCCGTCGATTTTCGACTTGGGTAAGGCGTCACGAGGAAACATATATACGATCTGCGACCGGGGAGCAACGCAACCTAAGTCAAAAAGTGATGCGCCATCCGCAGGGCAAGAGCACTTCGCAGCTCTGGCGGCGTTGCGCGCTCCTTGCAGACCCCATGTGGGTATGCGCGTCACTCGCGCCTTGCCAGCCACCACAAATTGCTCTTGCGCGGTCTTTTCCTATTGATGAGATTCCTTCTAGACCAATTCACTCACCACGTGAAGCAAGTTCATCTTTTCTGCTTTCCATTGGTGGGCGAGATACACTTCCTGCCCACGCCTGACGACCTCTTGGACTTCCGCCGGATGAAAGTAAACGTATTCGATCTTTCGCGCCAAATCGTCAGAATTTCCCAACTCAAAAAAAATAAGATCACCGTCCCCGAAATAGTCCAGGATGCCCGCTGCCTTTGGTGCGATGACTGGTTTGCCTAACGAGAGGTATTCGAAGATACGCGTGGGAGTATTGATTTCGGTGAAAAGGTTCCGGTGATTAGGAATAATACCGAGATCACACTTATCGATGACTTCGACAATTTCGCTACGATTCTTCATGCCCAAATGATGGACGAGAGCATCGATGCCCCTTCTCTTTGCAGAATCCATGACGTCATCGAAAAAAGAGGTGCGCTCCCCACAGGCCAGAAGTTGAGCACTGGGAATGCTTTTCCGGACGCGATCAAGCGCGTCGACGGCAAGGTCAAAACCGTTCCTCCGAACGAGCGAGCCATGATACAAGATGGTAAACGGCCGGGCTGGATCCCCGTTGTTGCGAAGGTTCGCTGCTGGAGGCAGCAATGGAAAAACACCCTCGTCTGGTGCGTTCATCACAACCGTGATTTTTTCGAGTGGACAACTGCGCCCGGAATAAATCTTCTTACATGCCAGGTTTACTGTGAGAACTGCATCCGAGAAGCTGATACTCCATTTCTCCAGTTTTTTTAGGAGCCGCACACTAACGGTCTCTTTAGAAAGGTTGAATATGGACTGCATCAGCTCGGGCATCGGATCATGGAGATCGAGAATGACCTTGGCGCCAAGAAGTTTCGGCACTAATGCGCTAAAGACCAAAGCATCTGGCATATTGTGCACGTGCACGAGATCGTAACGGTGACGTAAGGAGCGACAAGCGAGAGCAACGAACGTGCTTGCTATGAACGCCGTGTACTGCCTTATGTATCGTGCCTTTCCCCCGCGCTGCCGGTTAAGAGGGACGCGAAAGACATTGACGCTGTTAATCCTCTCCCGCCTAGGATCGGCAGGAGATTGCTGGAGACAAAATAAGTCGATTGTTACACCTTCAGCGACGAGCGCTTCGGCGGCACGCAGAGGTCGAGGATCAGCGGGATAGTAGGAAAAGAGGAGAACCGCCATCCGCTTGCCGCGCAGCCGCCACCGGTTTTCCAACGCGCGTGGGGCAATACCGGAATTCACCGGTTTGCGTCCAGACGCGCTTTCCACGGCGAGAAGCGGATCATAACCATTTCGTTCCGCAGATTTAGCTAGTTCGCGTTGCACTGTGACATAAGCGGCAACTTCCTTGGGAAGAGCGTGCCAGTAGTCCTGCGCGTATTGAGATTGAAGATATCGTAGAAATTGTTCGTAGAGTTTGACCGAATATTCGCCATTCTTTTGTTGCGTTGCATCGAATGCCATATAGTCAGGGTGGGTGTCCACCAAGACCATGCCTCCACGCGCCGCGATCCAATCGAGCTTTCGTAACCAAATATCAATCGTCTGTTCGCGGAGCAGAACGAAGAGCGTGGAATCCTGCGGTAGCGTGTAAGGAAGCTCTACATATCCGCTACGCGGATGATTGATGGTTGATGGTTGATGGTTGAGAGCTTCAGGCGTGGTCCCGTCTGACGTCTGACTTCTGGTTTCTGACTTCTGCGCCACACGCACCGGAACCCAAAAGGGAAAGATAGTATGACGGCCTTCCGGCTGCGGTTCGAAAGGGTCAGTGTCAAAAGTGGAGGTATCGTACTGAATTTCCAGCTCGTGGAGCCAGTCAAGTTTATGCAGCATAAAACCTGACCTGAATCCTCCAGCATTCCACTCGCGTAGATAGCGGTTGATTCTTGCGGCCTTCCGGTTAAACTCCCGTCGCGACGCAAACAGTCGACCATCGTGCTTAAGATCGTGTATGCCTACTTCGAACCCCTTGCTCGTTAATTCATCTCTTAATTCAGACGGAACTTGATAGTTGCCCTCGGGAATGAAGTTGAACGAGGACCGAAATCCGAGCTCCTGCTCAAGCCGCATCAATTTCAGGCACTTATGCGCCCCCGCGGCGCTTTCGATGTCATGTGTCAATACTACGGCGAACTTCTTGCCTTCGGGCCAACCTGGCCAGTCTTCGGGCGGCCGTTCCGAACCTGGCATGATCGGCCAGATATCGGCAACACTGTCCCGTAAACGTGAGGCGAGCCTCCGCCGGAGTGCCGTTCGAAGAGATTGCGGAATGAACGGCTTGACTCTGTAATAAACTCTATTGCGTAACATCGACATCGTGAAATGCGAACCTTGGCGGCCCTGGAACGGGCGACAATCCGCTGGACTCGGATCCTAGCCGCCTCGATTTAACTTATTGAGAGGGGCAGTAGTCCGCCCAATCTTTGGCCAGCCGTCAGTTACGGAGTGACCTCAATACGCGTGAGGTCGCAAAGACTAGCGGAATTGGCGCTACTCCCATCAACCTTCCAATTCCAGCCACTTTGGACCGTACGAGCGAGCTTTGTTTAGGATAACTGAAACATTGTCTCGCTCAGTAACTAACCTTCGGAGGCCGCGCTTTAAAACGTCGCGGGGATTCTTTTCGGCTTCGACAACGAGCAAGACCTTATCCATGAAAGCGGCCATCCCCCATGTCGGACTCGTCTGCTCCAGAGGAGGCATGTCGAAAATGATGTAGTCAAAGTCGCTTGCTTTCAGGTTGGGCATGAGGTCGAAGAATTTTTTCAAGCAGAGTTGTGCTGCGCTCCCGTTGGCAGATCCCACGGTAGCCAGATATAGATTATCCCCGGCCGCGTCGATGGTACCGTTTGGCTTGAGAGCTACGTTGAGAGAGCAGGCCGGTTTGCCCTTAAAAAAGGGGTGAACCTGGTCCGGTCCCTGGTTTACATCGACGAGAAGAACCTTGCCGTTGTTGGTTTCTGAGAGAGCGGCGGCAAGGCCGGTTGCGATGGTGGATGTTCCCACCGCTTCTGAGAAGCCAGCAACGCCCACAAGCTTCGGCCGGTGTGTCAAATGATTGAGTTCGAAATAGAGGTCCAAGCGGTCGCGAAGGGCCTCACTGTAAGGCCGGATAAAGTGACCAGCATCCCAAGGCGCAAGATTAACTCGCGATGTCGCTTTCGGAACAATTGCATCAACCTTCCCGTTCCCCGTAGAAGCTGACGCCAGGTGAGGCCCAGAGTTGTAGGGAATCGACAATAACGGGCTAATTCCCACGAATCTCTCGACTTCAACCGGCCGCCGGACCGTTCGGGTTAAGAACAGTTCCTTGAGCAAGGCAAAGGCCACTGCCAGTGCTAATCCTCCGACCGCCAACCCCAGGACGACCTTGTTGCGCGTGGCGGTAACAAGTATAGGCGGCGAAGGGCGTTGGACGGCGCTGATATTCGGAATTTTGGAAGGATCAAGGGCCTCGTCGACACGAGTCTTCTCCAGAGTTGCCTCGAAGTACTTGTAATTGTCTTCTTCCAATTTCTTCTGCCGCTCGAGGTCTTCAATCTGTGGCCCGAGCTGCGAGAATTGCTGGATCCGTTCCTTGACATCCTGGAACCGAGCGGCCATGGCCTCTCTTTTCGCCTGCAATCCGACCAGATGGGCTGCTTCAGAGGCAGGGTCGAGTTGTTTTTTAGATGAGCCAATGGGCCCAACTCTCGCGGGTAGGTCGGGGTATTTCTCGACCAGGTCGCGACTTTGGCTTTCGATCTCATCTATCTGGGCCTGTTTCGCTTTTGCTATTTTACTCTGTGGTTTGTATTTTGCGAGCAACTCCAGTTGTGTTTGACGCAGTTTTTGCAATCCCGTGACGATCGCCTCATACTGCCGAACTACTTCAGCAGGTGCTTCCTGCTTGGACGAAGCTACCGGCCCGGGCCCTGCCGCTTTGGCGTTTCCGGGCGCGACGTCTGTTCCCGGGACTGACCAACCCATTTGCCGGAGCCGCGCCTGTTGCTCCGCCAGCTCCGTCTCGGCCGAATGCAATTGCTCTTCACTCTTCGAGGCGTCGTTGCTAAGATCCTTGGTGGCGTCCGCCAACGAGACAATTCCTGCCTTCCCTTTGATATCTTTCAACGCATCTTCGGTTTGGTTCAGACGGGCACGAACCCGGTCGGTTTGTTGGGTAACAAAATCAAATGCCCCGGCGGAGCGATGAACTTCAAGATGTTTGTTGAAATAGCGGTTTACCAGTTCGTTTAGGACAAGCAGGGCCACCTCTGGATTCCGGTTCTGGTAGGCGACAAAAATGATGTTGCTGTTCCTTTTGGTAGTAAGGCTCAGCCCGGAAGAAATTGTGCTGGCAGCAGCCTCTTTCGTGGACGCACCCAGGCGCTTGGGACCTACCGCATCCGCGGTCTGGACAGCCAAATCCCAACTGCTAAGAATCTCCATTTCGGAGCCAATAACACTATCCGTCGTTGGCGCAAAACCGCTGGAACGCCGTGTGTCTTCCATAGAATCGACGGTACTCCTCTCAACCAGATAACGTACCATCAACTTGGCATCTGATTCGTAACTAGGAGGATAAAAAAAGAAAACCGCGACTGCCACAACCAGGCCTGCAATTGTGCCGAGGAGTATCTTTTTCTTGTGTTTGAATAGAGCGAAGAGAATATCGTTTATATTCACGCTCGCCATGCCCGACTCGTGTACAACCGGTCGCGGCGCTCGCATCTTGGAAAGCGTGAAGTTCTCTTTTTTGACGAGCGTCTGTGTGTGTGTTGGTGGTTCTGACATATTGATATAAAAAACTTCTGCGCGCGCCGCCGGCCTAGTCGAGGTGAGGATAGATTAGACCGCCCGCGACGCGATTAACCGCCAGGGGCAATCTACGGAAAAGCCGGTTGTGAAATTGGGACGCGTTGCGACAACTATTTACCCACATATTAGGCCCAAAAGCAAATCGAAAATACTCAATTATTTCTTCTTTAGTTCCCCACGACAGCTTGAATCTTCGCAAACTGTCGTTTTCGACCGATGTCCGGCCGAAATGGAGCGTTTTGAGACCCTGGCCGGCTAGCTGTCTAATACCTTCCCACATTACAAGATTGTTCCCGCGAAACTCCTGAATCCTTTCGTCCGAAGCTCCGTATTTATAAAGAGCTGTTGCCCCTGAGTGGAGAAAGACCGCGGCGGCGATTGGTTTGGTTTCTCTCTGAGCCAGAACTATGAAACCTAAACCGGTTTTAATGATTGCTTCGTGAATATTGAGAAAGAACGTTAAGGGTTGCGGCGGAAGGCCATGTCGTCTTCGGGTTCGGACATGAAGCCCGTAGAAATCCACCATTGCCTTCCGAGTCTTGGTTGCTTCAACAGCTAATCCGCTCTTCTCTGCCTTGCGGATGGCGCGGCGGACTGGGCTCTGGAATCGGGCAAACAGCTCCTCCATCCCTATGCTTAGATCAAGTTTGTGGCCGTAGTATTTTTCGGCTGCGGCGGGCGCCGGCAACGTTTCTCTGCCACCGCGTAATTCGAAATATCGCCACTTCCGCTCGCGACCTATCTCCAGGAGCCTTTCCATTAATGACTCCTGTCCCCATCCATCGAATACCAGCGGCGCGCAGAAGTCGCTGAAAGGCATCGAAACGCCGCGTCGCCCAGTGAAAGGGCTCGCAACTTCCATTATTGGAACTAAGGCCACTGATTCACGCTCTCGACAAAAGTGAAGGTAAATAGGTTTATGTCCATAAGTCTTACAGAGCACTCTCGCCCAAGCGGCGCGGTGAAAGACATTGAAGTCGGGATGCGAGAGAACAAGGCGGTCCCAACTCGGATCGCAAAGCGGATCAATGATTCTTACCTCAACGGCTGGGGAGGAAGATCGGCCGTTGACGCCAAATCGACTTGCGTCTCGGTGCTCGGTGGAGTCGGCGCTGTTTGTGTGCCGATATCGCACAGTATCCAATGATTGGAGCAAGGCGGAACGCAACTTACAAGTTGTTTTCAGACCATGGCGCCGGTGAAGATCGCCTCTTTAACGCCCAGCGCGACCGTCTGAACTTGCGCCTCAGTCAATTCTGGGAACATGGGCAGCGAGATAAATTCCAAGGCGGTCCGCTCCGACATTGGTAAAGCTCCAGCTGTGTATCCAAGGCTTCGGTAAGCTTTTTGCAGATGGACCGGGATTGGATAATGCACCCCGCACTGAATCCCTTTTTCCTGGAGAAGCCACATAACCTCGTCCCTTTCCTGAACACGGATTGCGTAGATGTGATAAACGTGCTCGGCGTAGGGCGCCGCAAAAGGCGTTACAACTTCGTCCATCCCACCGAACATCTCATCATATTGCAGCGCATGGGCGCGCCGCAGCGAGTTTCCACTTTCGAGGTGTTGAAGTTTAACGCTGAGGACAGCAGCCTGGATACCATCCATCCGGCAGTTCCATCCGACCATGGTGTGGTGATATTTGCGGACCTGACCGTGATCTCGAAGAACGCGGATCTTTTCTTGCAATTCAAGGTTGTCTGTCACGACCGCGCCGGCTTCGCCAAACGCACCCAGATTCTTACCGGGATAGAAGCTGAAGCATCCGGCATGACCAAGCGTGCCGACCCTTCGTCCCTTGTATTTGGCTCCGTGAGCTTGGGCGGCATCCTCGATCACCAGGAGATCATGCTCACGCGCGAACTCTAGAATGGGATCCATGTCTGCCGATTGGCCAAATAGGTGAACCGGAATGATGGCTTTGGTTCGAGAGCCAACTGCCTCTTCGAGCCCGGCCGGGTCCATCGTGTAAGTACGATCGTCTACATCGACAAACACCGGCCGAGCTCCACAGTAAGTGATCGCCTCCGCTGTAGCCATGAATGTGCTGGGCACGGTTATTACTTCATCCCCGGGCCCGACGCCGCACGCCAAAAGCGATAGCCAGAGCGCTTCCGTGCCGCTGCCGACGCCAATGGCGTGCTGACAGCGGCAATAAGACGCAAAATCCGCTTCGAATTTTTCGACAAACGGTCCGCCGGCGAAAGCACTGCTGTCAATCACTTCGCGGACGGCGCGATCAAGCTCGCCTCGGAGAGTTGCGTGGTGGGCGTTAAGATCGAGAAATGGTACTCTAATATGCATTGCTTTTCGCAGAGGCTTCCAGGATTCGCGCAGGATTCTCTGGCGCAGTCAGATTTTGTGATACGTCTCTGGTTACGACGCTTCCGGTGTCGACAACGGCGTTCTCTCCGAACGGGGATTCCACCGACTCCTTTCTGAATTTCAAGGAATGCGGCAATCTTGTTTCATCACCGATATCGCAGGTAAAGGCTTGCAATCCGCTAACGCAAGCATTGCGACCGAGTTTCACGTAGGGGGCGATCAGATGATGAGCGACTGGTTCGCGACTCATCAGCCGAACGCTTTAAGATGTAGGACCTTCTCGGCTTTTTCTCGTTCGGAGGTCGAACCTAGTCCGTCCGATCGCGAGAACATCACAGGAGCGCCATTCGCCTTGAGCGAAGTGGAAGCAGCCTCAAGGATTCGGACGAGTTCAAGCCCTTGGCGACCGCCGGTTACCGGCCGATTCCCAGTGTTGATGCAGTCAACAAAATGCTGGCAAACCGCTTTCAGCGGCTCTTCTTGATGGATGTAGGGGATGTAGCTGTCCCCGTAATGATATGAGTACTGAAACTCCGCAAAGGTATCGTAGTGCGGAGGGCGTTCCACACGAACGTCGTAGACTTTAATCTTTTCATGGGTCTGCAGGTCGTCGTACACAATCATTCGGCGCGAGCCAACAATGGTCATCTCGCGAATTTTTCTCGGCTCGAGCCAACTGCTTTGGATGGTGGCAAAACGCTTGTGCCGAAAATACAGCGACATATTGGTCACGTCTTCGATGTGTGAGGTGACATGAGCGTTTCCCTGACAATTAACGGCGACCGGGAACTCTCCGAGAATATGGAGGATGATCGAGATGTCGTGCGGCGCGAGGTCCCAAGCGACATTAACGTCTTTTTGAAATAGGCCCAAATTTAGGCGCCGGGAATTGATGTAGCGGATGTCGCCGATGTCTCCCGCCTCGACAATCTCGACAATCTTACGCACCGGAGATGAATAGAGGAACGTGTGGTCGATCATCAAGACGAGACCTTTGGAGTCAGCAATCTCTATGAGCTCCTCACACTCGGCGGAGGAGGATGCCATTGGTTTCTCGATGAATGTATGTTTGCCAGCCAGCAGACTGGCTTTAGCTAAAGAAAAGTGATACTTGACCGGCGTAGCGATAACAATCGCATCCAAAGCGAGGTCGTTAAGAAAATGCTGATAATCTGTCACGCCCTCGACATCTGGATATAATCCCCTTAAGTGCTTCAAACGCGCTTCGCTCGCGTCGCACACGGCCTTGAGAGTGCAGTCGGTCAGGCTTCTAAAATTCCGGACGAGGAGCGGTCCCCAGTATCCGTAGCCGACTACACCCACTGAGATCGGTGTTCTCATATTCTCTTCACTTCTCCGTTAAGGCTCTCGGTCATCGGAACGGCCTGCCGAATAGATTTTGGGCGCGATTGCCCGCGCGACTTAGCGCGAGATTCGAGGGCCTCCCATATCAAAACCGGGATCGTTTTCAATATGATCCCGAGATCCAGCCAGACCGACATGTTACGCGCATAAAATATGTCCATGGCCATCATTTTCTTGAACGTGGTTTTGTTCTTGCCATTGACCTGCCAATAACCAGTGAGACCGGGCGGGGCATTAAATCGTTTTCGTTGGCACCTTCTATAACGCTGAGATTCATTAGGAAGACATGGACGCGGACCAACCAAACTCATTTCTCCACGAAGAACGTTAAAAATCTGGGGTAATTCATCCAGGCCGCTGGCGCGAAGGAAACCTGCGCAGGCAATAAGGCGCGAATCGCCCTTGGCATCTAATTTTGCCATCGGACAATCAGCGCGCATTAAATACGCGAAATATTCTTCATGTGTTTTAGTGTCGGCGCCGGCGTGCATGGTTCGGAATTTGAAAATCATGAAACGACCTCGTCGATACCCGACACGTTCCTGACGATAAAAAATAGGTCCCGGCGACGTGAACCGAACCCACGCCATGAGCAAGATCATGAGCGGCATCCAGATTGGCAGCGTGAGAAAAATGCAGGTGAGGTCGAGAATTCGTTTCCAGCGCGGGATGTGAAAAAGCTCCGCGCCGTTCAACTCGGCGCCGTCAAATATCCGTTGCGGATTGGTCCGTGGAAATCTGGACTGAGGAGGCGTTCTGCGATCCAACCGCTCAGACAATTCGCGCGCCCCACCCGTCAAGTCAGAGCCAGAACTCGCCACGGATTCTGAAGAGACGAGTTCCACCACTGCGTCCCGCAGGAAAGATGAGAGTTCATCGTTAGACAAAATCGCGCCATTTCTAGATGATTCACCATTAGGCCGTAGCGGTGTTCCTTCAGCGCGCTGCTTAGCTTCCTCGCTTCGAGCGCTTCGCGCGCCGACGCAACTGGGCAAGCTGCCGCCCTTGGTCGGGCGCCCAATTTTACGGACGAAACCTTTCATTCTAATTTTTTAAGATGTTCCACGAGTGCCCGGGGTCGTATTATGGGCGCTGTAATTACAAGAATCTTTAGAGAACCATATCTCCTGCTCTCACGTCAATAGAAACATTCGTATCGTCCCTTTTTTTCTAGCCGCGAAGTTGATCGTCTTGTCCTTTGGCGCACTCCCGATGGCTGCCTGCTATCAGTTATTGTGCCACGCTCGCGAACCCTCTCGCCAAATAAAATCCTGCAGAGTTGCTGCCTTCGCGCCACATTTCGGCGCCCGGGAAAACCATCTCACCAGCTTTCCAAGAAGATTGGAAAACGAAGTTCTCAAAAATCCAATAAACGTCCCGGAAGGCAAACTTCTCTGCGATCGAGTTCCAAAACTTTTGCCGCGAGTGCCGAGGTCGATCGTCTCGTGTCCAAGGTGAAAATATTAACTCTCATAAAGTGATGTCTCGAGCGGGCGACGATTGTGTCACATTTGCATAGAATAGGCTAATACCTTGTTTCTTGTTCGGAAATGCTTGAAGGCTATGAGTAGCAAATATGGCCCGGGATACAGCTCGCAGAATCGGGGCAGCCCATTCCATCGCAAGCGACGATCATGTGAAAGTTTCGTGACAGCCGCGCGTCAACTTTTGCGAAGCTAGGAGTTCGACTGCGAATCGGGGCTGACGCTGCAACAAACTGCGAAAGCGACGCGTGCGATGAACAGGAATAAGAGTGGACGGGGCCTTATCAATATATGAGGCTCTGACCTACAAACTGCTGGCATCACATCAGTTTTCCAAGCTCACCTCAATGAAAAATCTTAGAAATTCTCGACACCCAAAAACTGCCAGCGGTGCGATTGTAAATGACTTTCGCGACGCTGGAAGCACGAGGCGCGGTGGAGGGTGGAAGCTGGATGTGCGCAGGTAACTTCGATGCAGCTTTCTGCGTCGCGTGAATTTATACGCGTGATTTTCGATTCCTTTCGGCTATGAAACCGGAGATCGCGCTTCGCAACCGAGTCATGCTTTTTAGCTATACAAACGAAACATGTTTACGTTAACATGCTCGTTTTGCCAATATGGAGCTGCGTCATCTTCGATATTTTGTAGCTGTTGCCGATGCGCTCAGCTTTACAAAAGGCGCACAAAAGCTGCGTCTCGCACAGCCGTCACTTACCCGTCAGATCAAAGATTTGGAGCACAAAATCGGTGTGCGCTTGTTCGATCGCACCAAACGACGGATCAGTCTGACGGAAGAGGGAAAGTTCTTTTTGGCCGATGCGAAGCGCGTTCTTGCGCACAGCACGGAGATTGTCCGAGCCGTCCAGCGTTTAGATGGGCGCGAGAGGCTCCGCCTTAATATCGGCTACGTCGCGAATCTTTTCTACAGCGTGCTTCCGGCTAGCCTCGCAGCGTTCCAGTGCTCACTCCCCACGGTCTCGATCAATCTTTTCGACATGACGTGCGGTGATCAGTTTCGTGCGCTGGAGGATGGCAAAATTGATATCGGTTTCGTCGGATTCCAAAAGCCGATTGAGGAACCCGGTTTGGAGTTTAGGCTGATTGCCTCCTACAAAACGGTCGCGGCGCTCGCAAAAAATAATCCTCTGGCCAAGAGAACAGTAATCAAAGTGAAAGACTTGGAACCAATGTTTTTCATTAGTCTATCCGAGGCAAATTATCCTGGTTATCGCGACTGGTTGATCACAGCCTGCCGTCAAGCTCGCCTTAAACCCAAAATTTTGCACGAGGCCAATACCGAACGAACCCTGATCCAGGCGGTGGAATCGGGGTTGGGCGTCGCTCTTTTGCCCGATCAGATTAAGAAACTCTCCGGTGAGAACGTCTCGTTTCGCCCCATCAGCCCGCCGGTCGCGTCCCAATCGTGCATTGCTTGGAAAAAAGAAAACCCCTCTGCGGCGCTTAAGGCCTACCTGCAAACCATCACTAACTTCGCGGCGAGTGCGCGCTGATTTGATTCGTTTTGCTCCTCGATTTCACGCATCGAGATGGGCAATCATCGAAATGTTCGTATTGAGCAGCCGCGCCATGGGGCTATTTGTTTTCGCCGCCAGCGCCGCATCGATGAAGTGATTTTGCGTTGCGTTTGGAATCTTGGCGCGCACCTCGAGCTGGATTCGGGTAAGCGTCCATCTGCCTTTTGATTCTTCCAGCGTGGTGATCGCCGTTATCTCAATCCGTTCGGGATGAAGTCCCGAGCGCTCCAACTCATCGGAGAGCGTCATGGAAAAACATCCGCCTAGTGAGGCGGCAATCAGTTCTTCGAGGTTGGTTCCATTACCATCTTTTGCGTTCCCTGTCTCAAATCGTGTCTGAAAGGAGTACTCGGTATCGCGCAGCAATCCGCTTTCCGTGTTCAGCGTGCCTGTGCCATCTCGCAGATTTCCTCGCCAAACCACTGAAGCTTTACGGTTCATGAATTGATGAGTATGAAAAAGCAGCCTGTCCGTGGACAGGCTGCTGATAAAAGACAGGAAGACTGCGGATTAAGAATGGAATTAAGATTGAACGCAAAACAGTCAGCCAGTGGTGTGCCAAGCAAAAAGAACTACCTGATTTGAACTAATAAGTTCCTAATTAACAGCCTATTAGATTCTAAACTTTCTCGGCGCCACTTTTGTACGAAATACATGCAATTGTAAACCAGGCCGACAGTTTGAAATAGTCACCGCAGCGGCCCCATTCGTAAGTCAAAGAACGGGAACGGGAAACAAATAAAACCCCATTATAAGGAACAGAGTAAGGAAATCCGACGAATGTAATTGGTCCGGGAACGGCCAAAATATTCGATCTCAGCCGATTACAATTGGACGCGATCCCTTGGATTTTACGTCCGACGCTGTTACGGCGGCCAAAGCCGAACAACTGAAGGGCCACAACATTACCGTTCGAGCAGACTTAAGCCGCCCGGCCTGCCCGGTCGGCCCTGTCAGCCAGTGCCACCTCTTGAATAATCGAATCGAGCCTATTGAGATCGACGGGCTTAATTAGGTGATGGGAAAAACCCACGTCACGACTTTGACGAATGTCGCTTTCCATCCCGAAGCCTGTCAGGGCGATTCCGGTGATTGGTCGAGCGGCGTTGAGCTTCTGGAGCAGATCGATCCCTGAGCCGTCGGGCAGACCGATGTCGCTCACGAGTACATCAAATTGTTCGTTCGCTGCGTAGTCGAGCGCGGCACGAAAAGTCGTCGCCGGTTGGACGTGATAGCCGCGGCGGCGCAGGAGATTTGTAAGTGATCGATTCGTATCCTCGTGATCTTCGACCAGCAGGATGCGCATCGATTTTCGGGAACGATGGGGTGATGGCGCACTGCTCGAAATCTGCCTGGCTTCACCTTCAGCCACCGGGAAGAAAACCGAGAAGGTCGATCCCTGGTCGCGGCCGGCGCTCTCGGCAACGATGCGGCCATCGTGCATTTCGATCAGGGCTTTGCTAATGGCGAGGCCCAGCCCGAGTCCGCCCAGTCGCGTTTGCTCCGCTTGCTCAAAAGCATCGAAAATTTTCGGGAGCGCGTCCGGATCGATGCCGAGACCGGTATCGGTGATGGACACACGCAATTCGCCATCGGCTTCGCTGCTCGTGTTGACGGTGAGCCGTCCGCCCTGGGGAGTAAATTTCACTGCGTTCTTGATCAGGTTCCAAAAGATTTGTTGCAAGCGCGCCGGGTCGGCGAGCAGATCAACCTTCGTGGCCGCGAGGTCGAGCTGAAGTGCGAGTTTTTTCTGCTCGATTTCGGACTGGCAAATCTCGAGCGCATTACGCAATAAGAGATGAGCATCCACGACTTCCCGGCTGAGTTGCACTTTGCCTTTGCTGATCCGGGTAAGATCGAGCAGATCGTCGATTAGGCGCGCCTCCAGCTCGACGTTGCGCCGGATCATCTGCAAGGATTCTCGCGTCTCTTTGGGAAGGTTCTCCTCGGCTTCGAGTGTGAGAACCGAGGTGAGCACCGGAGTGAGAGGCGTGCGCAATTCGTGGCTGAGCATTGCAAGAAAGCCATCTTTCGCCTGGTTTGCCCGCTCGGCGTCCATTCTTGCCTTTTGCGCCGCATCGTAAAGGCGGGCGTTGTCCAGGGCGAGCGCGGCGCGCTGTGCCAACTCCTCCGCCAGCGACAGCTCATCCGGTCCGCAGTCCCTGTGGGCACTGACGTTGATCATGGTAATCGTCCCAAGAAGGCGGTCTCTAGTGCGAAGAGGTACCGCGATGAACGCAGTCACATCCATCGACCGAACGAAGTCGCGATCGGATTGCTGGTCGAATAGTTCCTGCAACGCGCCGTCGTCGACGTCGCAGTGGATTTCGGATTTGCCCGTCTCGAACACACGTTTTCCGCCCTGGTAAGCAGCCTGGCTCGTTGGAAATTGCTCCGCCAGCGCTCGCAATTTCGGGTGGTCGCGCGAATCTGCATGTGCGACGGCAACGGGCCGCAATGAGTCATTCTCCTCCGCGGTGTGCACCACGCAGAAATCGGCGATTTTAGGTACGATGAGTTGCGCCAGGTTTTGAAGTGTTTCTTTAGACTCGAGCGATCCGCCGAGCACGTTGCTGGCGTCCGCCAGAAACGCCAGGCGCTTCTGTCGCGCCTCAGCGTCGGCCCGGGCGGCTTGTTCCCTGGCAAACGTGGCACGTTCCTCGGCCTGCCGCTTTACTTGTTCCGTTTTTTTGTACAAATCGACAAAGACGGCTAGCTTGGCGCGCAAAATTTCCGGCACCACCGGCGCGAGAATGTAATCGACCGCGCCTAACGAGTAGCCACGCGACATAAAATTCTCGCTATCGTTCATCGCGCTGATAAAAATGATCGGCGTCGTTTCGGAACGAGGTCGCTGCCGAATCAGCGCTGCGGTCTCGAACCCGTCCATGCCCGGCATGTTCACGTCTAGGAGGATGACGGCGAAATCCTGTTGGAGGAGGCAGCGCAAAGCCTCTTTCCCGGACCGCGCGCAGACAATGTTCTGATTTAGTTCAGCGAGAACAACCTCATGCGCGAGCAACTTGTCCGGCCGATCATCGACGATCAGGATATTCACCTTCTCGTCGGCGGCGCCGTTGTTCTGTGAGGAAGATGACATTTAGCGCTGGATCCAGGTTCGCAGAAGCGTGAGGACTCGTTCGGTATCGACAGGTTTGGCGATGTAGTCGCTCGCTCCCGCATCGATGCATTTTTCCCGATCGCCTTTCATCGCCTTGGCAGTGAGCGCGATGATTGGCAGCGATTCGAACCCGTACATTTTGCGGATCGCGCGCATCGTTTCATAGCCGTCCATTTCCGGGAGCATGATATCCATCAGAACAAGATCGACACCAGCAGCGCCTTCAAGCAATTTGATCGCAGCTTTGCCGGTCTCGGCGGAGATGACTTCCATCTTGTAGCGCTCGAGCAGGCTGGTCATGGCGAAGATGTTGCGGATATCATCATCAACGATGAGCACCTTTTTGCCCGCCAGGATGGCATCCGGATCGTGGAGCCGCTTGAGCATCTCACGCTTCTGTTCCGGTAGCTTCGCGACGTCGCGGTGAAGCCAGAACGCCGTCTGATCGTAGAGCCGCTCCGGGCTGCGAACATCTTTTACAACAATCGTCTGAGCAACTCGGTTCAGCCTCTCCTCTTCCTCGGCTGTCAGATCCTTGACCGTATAGACGATTATCGGCAGTTTTTCATGTTTGGCTCGAATCTGTTGGATCAATTCGAATCCAGACATATCGGGCAGCATCAGATCAAGCACGACGCAGTCGAACTGCTGCTTCTTGAGCAGATTGATTGCTTGCTGCGCGTTGCTCGCCTCCACCACATGCGCGGTCTCGTTTCCGATCAGCTCGCGAACGCTGTCGCGCTGAACCTCATTGTCCTCGATCAAGAGGAGCTCCTTCGATTCCTTCTCCGCCATCGCGCGGGCTTTGGTCAGCAGCGCTCCGACATCTTCCTGACCGATCGGTTTGGTGAAAAAGCAGAGCGCGCCGTACTTGAGTGCATTTTCCGGCTCTTCATCCACCGAAATGATGAACACCGGAATGTGGCGTGTGGTGAGGTCGGCCTTGAGGCGATCGAGGACCTTCCAGCCGTTGATGTCAGGCAGGGTGATGTCGAGCGTGATCGCCGTGGGCGCAAACTCGCGCACCAGCGACAATGCAGAGTGCCCGCGCGACGTGACAATCGCCTTGAAACCTTTCTGGTGCGCCGAATCGAGGAGCCATTGGGCAAAGTCGCGGTCGTCCTCGACGATGAGAATAGATTTTTCTCCAGGCAGAATGTTGCCACGGTCGTCCGGAACTGAAACATCGATTGGCGCAGCCTCCGCTTGCGTTTCAGCTTCAGCAACCGCATCGGCTCCCGCCGCCGACGTCAGTGAGGCAGCCTTTTCCGGCGCTGCCGACGTATAAATTTGCGGGAGATATAATGTAAAGGTGCTACCGCGTCCTTCCGCGCTCTCCAGGCAGATTTCCCCTCCCAAAAGACGCGCGAGCTCGCGGCTGATCGCCAAACCCAGGCCGGTGCCGCCGTATCTGCGGCTGGTGCTCCCGTCGGCCTGGTGGAATGCTTCGAAGATCGTGCTCTGTTTGTCACGGGGGATGCCAAGCCCGCTGTCGCTAACCGCAAACGCCAGTACAGAGGGCGCGCGATTTAGCATCACCCGGTCCGTGTTCCACCCTTCTCTGGCACGGAACACCTGCAAATTTACGTAACCGCGTTCGGTGAACTTGAATGCGTTGGAGAGCAGATTTTTCAAAACCTGATCGAGCCGTTGCGCATCGGTTTGAATCGCCGCCGGCAAGCCGCGTTCAATCTCGATGTTGAAACTCAAGCCCTTCCCGTCGGCCACGTGGCGGAATGTGCGTTCCATGCGCCGACGTCAACCGTCACCGTACCGGATTCGATTTTCGAAAGGTCAAGGATGTCGTTGATCAACTTCAACAAATCCCTGCCCGAGCCGTGAATTGTGCGCGCAAATTCCACCTGCTTCGGTGTCAGGTTCCCCTGCGGGTTCGATGAGAGTTGGTCCGCGAGAATGAGCAAACTGTTTAGCGGCGTGCGCAGCTCGTGCGACATGTTGGCAAGGAACTCCGACTTGTAGCGCGAGGTGAGCGAAAGCTGCTGCGCTTTGCCTTCGAGCGCCTGGCGGGCTTGCTCGACTTCGCGGTTTTTGCGCTCGACCTCGGCGTTTTGCTCGACAAGCTGTCGCGCTTTCTGCTCGAGCTCCTGGTTGGTTTGCTGCAGCTCTTCCTGGCGGCTTTGCAACTCCGCCGCCAGCGATTGCGATTGCTTGAGCAAATCTTCCGTGCGGGTGTTCGCTTCAATCGTGTTCAGGACGATGCCGATACTTTCAGTAAGTTGAGCGAGAAATGCCTGGTGCGTGGGGTTGAAGCCCTCGAAGGAGGAAAGTTCCATGACTGCTTTGACCTTGCCTTCGAACAGGATCGGCAATACGACAATGTTCATCGGGGCCGCTTCGCCCAGACCCGAGCTAATCTGCACATACTCAGAGGGCACATTCGTGAGCAGAATGCGCTCCTTTTCCAAGGCAGCTTGTCCGATCAGGCCCTCGCCCAAGCGGAAGCGATTGTTCACGCCTTTGCGTTTACGGTAGGCGTAGCTCGCGAGGAGTTTCAGCTCCGGCTCCGTCGCGGAACCATCCGTCATGATATAGAAGACGCCCTGATGCGCGGATACAACCGGCGCCAGCTCCGACAAAATGAGCCGCCCAACGGTGAGCAGATCTTTCTGGCCCTGCAACATCCGGGTAAACTTTGCTAGATTTGTCTTCAGCCAGTCCTGTTCGTTGTTCCGCAACGTCGTGTCTTTCAAGTTGCGGATCATCTCGTTGATGTTGTCTTTGACGAACGCGACCTCGCCCTCGGCTGCGACTTGGATCGATCGCGTCAGATCGCCCTTGGTGACAGCCGTCGCAACATCGGCGATCGCGCGCAACTGCGTCGTAAGATTGGCCGCAAGTTGATTGACGTTGTCGGTAAGGTCGCGCCATGTCCCCGCGGCGCCGGGCACGTTCGCTTGGCCGCCGAGTTTTCCTTCGACACCGACTTCTCGCGCCACCGTGGTGGTTTGATCGGCAAATATCGCGAGCGTGTCGGTCATGCTGTTGATCGTGTCGGCCAGTTCCGCGATTTCGCCTTTCGCTTCGACGAGCAGCTTCTGCTTCAAATCGCCATTCGCGACCGCCGTCACCACTTTCGCGATGCCGCGCACCTGGTTGGTCAGGTTGCCAGCCATGAAGTTCACGCTGTCGGTCAGGTCCTTCCAAGTGCCACCGACGCCTTTAACCATCGCCTGACCGCCGAGTTTGCCTTCAGTCCCCACCTCGCGAGCCACGCGCGTCACTTCCGAGGCAAATGAGTTCAACTGGTCCACCATGGTGTTTACGGTGTCCTTCAGCTCGAGAATCTCTCCCTTTACATCGACCGTGATTTTCTTGGACAGGTCGCCGGTCGCAACCGCGGTTGTAACAGCCGCGATGTTTCGCACCTGTGTCGTAAGGTTGCTGGCCATGAAGTTCACGGAATCGGTAAGATCTTTCCATGTTCCTGAAACGCCCTCGACGCGGGCTTGTCCGCCGAGCGCTCCTTCCGAGCCGACCTCGCGTGCCATTCGCGTCACCTCCGACGCGAAGGATCGCAATTGATCGACCATCGTGTTGATCGTGTCTTTCAACTCAAGAATCTCACCGCGAACATCGACAGTGATTTTTTTCGACAAATCGCCGGTTGCTACAGCCGTGGTCACGTCGGCGATGTTGCGCACCTGCGCCGTCAAGTTTCCGGCCATCGAGTTCACCGAGTCAGTGAGATCCTTCCATGTGCCGGCGACGCCGGGCACGTCAGCCTGACCGCCGAGTCTGCCTTCGGTGCCGACTTCACGCGCCACCCGCGTCACTTCCGCTGCGAAGGAACTGAGCTGATCGACCATCGTATTGATCGTGTTCTTCAGCTCGAGAATCTCCCCTTTTACATCTACCGTGATCTTCTTGGAGAGATTACCCGTTGCCACCGCGGTCGTGACTTCCGCGATGTTGCGGACCTGGCCGGTGAGGTTGCCGGCCATGAAATTCACGCTGTCCGTCAAATCCTTCCACGTTCCGGCAACGCCCCGCACATCGGCTTGTCCGCCGAGTTTCCCTTCCGTACCGACTTCGCGAGCCACCCGTGTGACTTCCGCTGCGAAGGAGCTGAGCTGATCGACCATGGTGTTGATCGTATTCTTCAACTCCAAAATCTCGCCCTTCACATCAACCGTGATCTTTTTCGACAAGTCGCCGCGCGCGACCGCCGTCGTTACTTCGGCAATGTTGCGGACTTGAGCGGTGAGATTACCGGCCATCGAGTTGACGCTGTCCGTCAAATCCTTCCACGTTCCGGCAACGCCCTGGACTTCCGCCTGCCCACCCAGACTGCCTTCGCTTCCGACCTCGCGCGCCACTCGTGTTACTTCCGACGCGAACGATCCAAGCTGATCCACCATCGTGTTGACGGTGTTTTTCAGTTCGGCGATTTCGC
>Ga0207146_10058_pt1 | contig 28515 bp, 21 predicted proteins | sample Alteio_BWMinHeat_36_FD_153539 | JGI IMG/M metagenome (GOLD analysis project Ga0207146, IMG submission 153539) | Enriched cells from forest soil in Barre Woods Harvard Forest LTER site, Petersham, Massachusetts, United States -... | ecosystem: Environmental > Terrestrial > Soil > Temperate forest >...
AGGCCGGCCCAGAGATCAACTTGGCGCTCCTGCTGGAAATCGGCAATGCGCGCAGAGACATGCTGGACACTGCCACCCTCTCCCAGCCACAGCGCACAGCCAACCCCTTCGTCAAAGGTCCTTCTGCTGCGGGGTGAGAGCCAATTCTCCTGCAGCCTGTTCTCGACATAACGGGTCCAGTGAAAATAAACTTGGTGGGCCCCAAAGCCCATCAACGGAACCCAACGCAAAACATCGTCCCCTCGAATTGCAAACGCCATTTCGTGTTTACGAGTTTCGTGAATTCCCGCCACCGCCCAGCCGGCGCCAAGGTGAATCAAGAATCGATGGGAACCTCTCTCCTTGATCAGCTGCTGAACCCGGGTCGGCGTTTGAGGAAGAAAAGCATCGTATATGGCCAGCCCCATACCAGCGCCCGCGTATGCAAATCCTTCAAATTCACGCTGCACGGCTGAGACCTCAGTCAGATTGCGCGGAGTGCTTTCCGCAGTGGCCACTCGAAAGCCATGCGCCACAGAGCGGCCTATCGATTCCAGGTGAGTTCGCATGTTTCCGTCGCCGATCCGGAAGCCAGAGCGGAGAAACACCTCCTCAGCCGGGGCTATTCCGGTCAGCAACCGGCGAAGCTGCTGCATTCGCATATTAAGCCGGAACTAGCAGACATGTTGCAGCGATTGTTTGGACCCCTGATGGAGACGGCAATCCGTATCACTTCCAGATAGCATATTTGTGCTCGCGATTGCGCCAACCGGTATCTCTACCGCGACCGATCTCTGCAGGATTTCGACGGACACCAGCAGTTGCGCGTGTCCCCTCCACTTCATTAGCACACCCTGGATTCCGCGCAGGGGGCCTCTGGTGATCAGAATCCTGTCGCCCGGATCGAGCATGGGCCAGGGCCGTAAGGGAAATCCCGAAGACAACACGGTCTTCAGAGCGGCGATCTCACAATCCTCGATGGGTTGAGGTTTGCTCCCCACGCCTAGTATTCGAACTATACCCGGCGTAGTTACAATCAGACCAACCGCGTCCGGTGTCGATCTGCAAAACAAGTAGCCTGGAAAAAGCGGCACTTCGCGTCGCGCGCGTGAGCCGATGGAGGTGGGGCGATAGAGCGGAAGAAAATCGTCGTATCCCTTAAGATGCAGAAGCGACGCGACCATTTTCTCGGACTTTGATCTGACATAAAGCGCGAACCAATTAGGCTGCCGAATCTCGAGCATATAGAGGACCTTTCAATGGTTGGAGCATTCTTGAAGTATGCGTGGGGCAAAGAACCGTTTCGCCGCCTCTTCCGCTGGAAAGGGCCAGCTTTGATAAATGTGGGTAACTCCACAGCAACTCTGAAAAATGCTTTGTCATGGAATGGCGAATGGTTCCAACTATTCAGTGAAAATCGTTTTGGCCCGTGTGCGGTGAAGCTACTTTCGTAGAGCTTAGACTCGGCAGTGAGCGCAGCTGCTGGAGAATTTCATCGACGAGTCTGTTATCGAATGGCCGCCACACCGACTGATCCGAGAAAGTTCTGGAGTGCTCTTTGGCTATGAAATGCACGGTTGGATTTTGACGGCAAGTTACGCCGATTGGAGCGCATCCGGACATAAGGTCCGCTTAACCGTGACAAGCCCAGCACTCGAATCCAAAGGAGTCAACTCAGTGACAGCCAGGGAATTCGGAATTGCTCACATAGAGAATGACTCAAATGCCTCCCGAAGTGATAGGGGCACCGCGATCGGAAAAGATTCTTTGCCGTCGTGTCGCATGCACGCAATCTGTTGCTCACCCAAAGCCACTGTTTTTCGAGTGCCATCCCGATCACATAGGTACTCGAATTGTAGGGTAATCCGATTCTGACTAAGGGCCGAGAGACTCATCTGGATGACAACTTCTTCGAATGCCCGGATTTCATCCAGATACTCGCACGAGCATCTTACTGTTGCTAGGGCCAGGCCGCGCTCCAGTTCCTTCAAAATCTCAGGTGCATATTCCTTCAGGAACATCTCTCGAGCCCTGCCTTGCCACCGCACGCAATTTACGTAGTAGACATTTCCAACAAGATTCGTCTCCTCAAATCCCACGGTGTGCCTGTATTCATATGCGCGCATGACTCTTCTCCAATGCGAGTGCAAAAGCCAGTGGATCCCTCTGACCGCAGACGGAGGCGATGCAGCATGCGCCCGTCATCGAGCCGGCGGAAAAGCTCAACCAACCATCCCTGCCTGCCCGACTGAATAGGGGCGTCAGCCCTGGAAGGGAACCCGCCTTGGTGAGGCTTTCGCGAGCGGCCCACACGCAGGTGGCCGATGCATCCACACGCTCCTCCATCTCGCCGGCTAAGAACTCCGCGAGCTTCCAGCCTTCGGGACCAAGCAGCAGTCTCCAGTCCTCATGCTTTCTGGCGGCTACCGACTCAATATCACATCCTATCGTCCCAACGGAGGTAGCGGCGAACGTTAGATTGTCTGCATGTGAGATCGAGATGGGTGGTGCTTCGGGCTGACCCACCAACTCCGGCCTTCCGTCTGGCCTGTGCACCACGCAGGCATGTTCTCCCCCGAGGATCGTAATTGCTCGTTTCGTACGGGTCGACTGCTCACCCGTGCCGTTTGCAATTGCGATTCTCACTCTACCTTCGCCCAGCGTTTCCTCGAATCCACGCTGCAGGAATGGAGCCAGTAAAGCGGGCAATAGTGGGCGCCCCCGATCGGCGCATTTTACGGCTTTATATCGAATCCCTTCCCAGCGTTCACAGACCTGACCGGCCGTATCGACGACCTCCAGATCGTAGACATATACTCCATTCTCTTTTTCACGCTCCTTTGCGCGCGCTTCCACCGGGCGCTCAGCCCAGGTGTTGTTCAAGGTGATCCTTTCTACGGAGACCGGCATCAGCGGCGCCTGGGGAACACACGCCTGGACAGAGTGAACCACCGCATCGCGCGCAGCTGGATCACCAAGGCAGAGTGTCTGTGGGAAGTGGTGGCCAAACCAATTCCCAGAAGTGACGGGAACGATCTCCGCGATGCTATGGTCTGCTGTCAAAGCGCAGTAGCGGCCTACCCGACGGAATCGACCCTTGTGGAATAAAATCCCTGAATACAAATCCGCGTTAGGGTTCACCGCGACTTCCTGTCCTGGAACACGACCTTGTATCCACGGTCGACCTGGAAGCGGGCCGCCTTCGAAAACGCATTCAGCCAGGAAGTGATCAACCTGGAAGGAGGTCTCGGCGCTCCGTATGGCGATCGATACATGGCCGGGAGCCCGCTGTAGCGCGGCGATTCGTATCCTCAATGGTTCTCGTTCGGTAACGATAATTGGACGTTTGAGCCAAACGTTACGGAACTGCGGCAGCACAGACGAACCGTGGAGCGCAGACGCAACCTGCGCCATGGCTTCCATTCCCATTACAGCGGGGAAAATGCGCTCACCTTCGAGGGCGTGGTCCTCTAGGTAAGGATCATTTGAGATGCTCAACTGCGCTTCGATCACCAGCTCGACACCTGGATAATGTAACCGGGTTTCATCCACGAAACGAAGGAATGGAAGTTTCGCCTCCTTCACACGTAGTGTGTTTTGATTGCTGAATCTGCTGGTGATGATGGTCGACACTGGCAGGTCATCGCGCTCGAGCGCGGCCTGGAGCATACGAATCCCTTGATCCACGGAGATTGGGCTGATGCCCTGGCGCTTCAGAGAGTCGATGACGCCAAGCCTCTGGCCCATACCCGTTCCGGCCCATACTGACCATTCCAGATTCAGGCACCGGCAGTGTGGATACCGAGCCTGCCACTCTTCCGCGAGCTGGCCCATGGCGGCATTAGCAAGCGCGTAGTCCGCCTCACCTGGCATTCCAGTTCGTGCAATGATCGACCCGAAGGTGATCAGGGTTGTCAATGATGCGGCATCGATCGAGGATAGAATATTTCGCAGCCCGTCCACCTTGGGAGCGAGGGTAATGCGAATATCCTGGACAGAGAGCTGCTCGATGCGCTTCGGTAAATTCGTACCTGCCCCATGGAGCACAGCCGTAATCAGACCCCATTCTTCTTGCACCGCCCGCAGGCTATTCCGTACCTCGGCGATGTTTGTGACATCGGCCTGCTTGTAGCGGAACTCAACATTGGACACTGCGAAGCGCGCGAGATTAAGAGCAAGTTCCCGATCACTATCGGGATTCGATCGTCCCATAAGAACGAGGCGGCAGCGCGAATCCCGGGCCAATGCCAGGGCGCATTCCGCGGCTATGCCCTTACCCCCACCGCTCACCAGGAGTAAGTCGCGCGCGGTCAACCTGGAAGATCGGCCGGCTCCTACTGGCGGGAGCAATTCCAGCCGCGGTTCGCGCCTTATGCCAAGAGTGTCATAAGAACACTCAACGAGCCCGGAGAGACTTGCTGCTTCGGCCATCACCCATCCTGGTATGCGATCGTCGCCCGGTGGCACGTGGACGGCTGTCATCGCTACTTCCGGATGTTCGAGCCACGCACTTCGCACAAACGCTCCCAGTTTCAGATCGTCTTGAAAGACGTAGACAATCTGCGCGGGATGGCGTGCTAGCGCTCTCTGCGTGTATTCCAGGAGCAGCTCATAGATTCGGTCCACTGAAGTGACAGGCACGCAAGCCACCACGCCGCTACCCGGACAGTTTCGAAATTCCTGCATCAACGCAAGCCCCAGAAGATCTCCCGGTTCTGAAAAGACATCCCACACACTGCCTGCACCTAGGGTCTCCTTGCGCGCCTGGGGGCGACGGGCCGACTCCAGCCACTCGATCCTTGCCATTCTTGCCCAGGTGGCGATTCCGTCGAGATCGGGTGCGGGGCCTGCGACGGTTCTGGCGCGCTGAAGTTCTTCGAGGGCCTCGGCTGCCTTCTCGAGAGTCACGCCAACGTACTCCGCGGGGGCAGCCGGTGTGGCCGCACCAATGGTCTTGGCCGCTTCCAGCACGATCTGGCTGACCGCGATAGAGTTCAAGTGCAAATCCGCGAGAAACCGGCTGCCTGACTTCACTTCGCAAAGAGGTAGGTCTGTACGACGGGCAATGAGACCGCGAAGCACATCGAGAGCAGACTCGGAACCCCACGTCATCGCCGCTTCATCGGTTAAGTCCGAACCGCGAACCTTGCCGGCAGGAAATGATTCAGGCCCGGCGCTTCCAGACTCAGGCGACGGCGGCGGTTCGCATGGATTGCGAAGGAAGCGGCGGTTGTAGTCGAGATCGATTGACCTGCTAAAACGTCCCGCAAATAAAGTGTTGATGTTGATGGATGCGCCGAGAGCAAAGGCCGCGCCCGTTGCTAGGAGCAACCCGCGTAACGAAGCTCCACCAGAATCAAGGGAGATGATCGGAGTGTTTACGCATTCCGTGGCGATTCCCGAGAGAACATGGCCAGGGCCCACTTCGATGAAGAGGTCAATTCCCGAGGGCCCCGATGCCACAGTGGTGACAGCGTCCAGAAACCGCACCGGAGATGTCACCTGGGACAACAGCAATGCGCGCAGGTCGGCATCCGGATCAATTAGTGTACCGCAGACCGTCGAGATGACGTCGCGATGAAGCGGGCGAAGGGCCATATTGTCGAGTGTTCCTCGCAGCGCATCGGCAGCCGGTTGAACCAGCGGTGAATGAAATGCATGTGAAACCCCCAGGCGGGTGTACGTAAATCCCGCTGCTTGTGCGCGATCCAACAATGCTTCGACCGCCCGTGTCGATCCTGAGATCACCGTCTGGCATGGCGAATTGTAAGCCGCTATTGCGAGATCATCTCCGTTTATCAGTCGCTCTACATGGCTTGGGGAAGATCTTATGGAAGCCATTGCGCCATTCGGGCCAGACAACCTTGCCATTGCGAGTCCGCGCGCGCGAGCCAGATTCAACAAGTCGGATGAATCGAATGCTCCCGCCCAGTAATATGCAGTGAGCTCGCCAAGGCTGTGACCCAGGGCGACGCAAGCTTCAACGCCGGCCAGCCTGAGTGCCTCCAGACCGGCAAGGGACGCTGTGCAGACGGCTGGCTGCACTACCTCAGTGGCCACGGTAACGTTCTGGGCTAAGCCTGCACTTGCATATAGCGATCGGATGTTCGGGAAGCGTCTTGCCCACAACCCACCATTTGGATAGACAGGCGAACCCTGTCCCGGAAACAGAAATCCGATTTGAGGCAACGAGGCTCGCTGGCCTATGAACACACCTTTCGCACTGTAGAGACTCGTCGTTTGCCCATCAGCCAGCAAGTCGTCGAGCGCCTTCAAATCATTGTGCAATTCTTCGGGGTCGGATACGACCAGCGCCGCCCGAAGATTTCCCGTGCCCCTGATCCGCCGAGCACAGGCGATGGACAAGTCGGTCAGTTCCGCCAATGAGAGTTTCTTGCTGAACAGTTTGAGTCGCGATATCTTGGCGCGCAGTTCCGCTGCATCTTCTGCTTCGAAGAGAAGCAACTCGCAATCTTGCTCGGTCGCTATTTGCAACTCTTCCGTTTTCGTAAATGCAGATCGCCGAGTTGTACATTCACTTTCAAGGGTTACATGGACGTTAATGCCTCCGAAGCCCATCGCACTAACGCCGGCACGCAACTGCAAATTCGACGGCCAGATCTCCGCCTGGTCGAGTATTCGTACAGTGTGCCCGCATTCAACCAGGAAAGGGTGAGGACGCTCGCAGTTCGTCAGCGGTGGCAGGATCTGGGTCTGGACCGCCATAACTGCGCGAATGAGTCCTGCTATCCCTGCAGCGGCTTTTGTATGGCCAATGTTGGCTTTAATTGTGCTCACTGCCGCGGGCGACTCTCTGCTAACACTGCGCCCAAGCGCCTCGATCAGCGCTGTTAGTTCCGTTGCGTCACCAATGGTCGTACCTGTCCCATGGGCTTCAAAGTACCCGACAGTCTCGATGCCATATCCTGCGCGATCATAGGCCCTCTTGATCGCCAGAAGTTGACCGGCTACCTCAGGCCGGGTAATCCCGCCGCTTCCGTCGGAGGAGATTCCCCAACCTCGCAGAATCGCGCGGATGGGGAGATTTCGCTTCAACGCTTCCTCATGTCTCATCAGCGCGATCATCCCGCAACCCTCGCCTGGCCAAAAACCAGAGGAGCGTTCATCGAATACTCTCATCCTGTCTCGCGCCAACGCTCCAAGCCTGGAGAAGCCTGCCAGTTCAAAAGGATCCAGGCTGAGATCCACACCTCCGGCGAGAGCCACATCCACGTCGCCGGCGGACAGGGCAGAGCAGGCGGTTGCGACAGCGAGGAGACTCGAAGCGCACGCGCCGTCGACCGCGTAAGCTCCGCCCTTAAAGTCGAAGTGATTCGAAATCCGGCCGCTGATCGTGTTCGACAAACTTCCCGCCAACGATTCCTCAGTTGTTGCCGGGAACGTGTGCTTGTAAATCTCCTCCATCCGCTGGACCAGGCCGACGGCTTCTCTTTCATATTCCCGTAAGGTCGTTTCGAGCACCCGACGAACGAAGGGCCAACGCAGGCGTAGGACGTTCGCCCGAGAAAACTCACCGGTCAGAGAGTTTCCAACATAGACTCCAGCACGTGCGCGCAACCCCTTCTGCATGGCACCAAGCTGCGCATCCTCCAAGGCCTGCGCTGCCACGTCAAGAGCCAGCCAGTGGGTCATGTCGGACGATCGGAAAGCTTCGCCGGAGATCCGGAACCGCACCCGATCAAATTCGTAATCTTCGATCACTGCCGCGTTACGACAGTAAATGGAATCTCCCCCAGCGCTTTCCGGGGCGTAATCTTTGACACTTAGCCGCTCTTCCGGAATGAGCCGGAACGCCTGGCGTTTTGCGATTCCGTTTTCCCAAAGCTCTTGAGGAGAGTGAGCGTCCGCATAGCGGCAAGCCATGCCGATCACCGCGATCGAGTGGTTCATGAAACTAATCTCCCTGAGTAGCAACCGTCGCAAACTCCCGTTCGACGGCGTGTTGTACCCTGTGCGCGAGCGCCGCCAAGACGTAGAGGCCTATCCCTCTCGCCGCGCAAACTGCGCTCAGAGAAAAAAATAGACCGAAGACAATGTGCGATACCACCAGAACGCCATACATGGCACCGACCGAAGCTCCGAAAACCACCTGTGCTCGCCATCCATTCGGCGTAGTGGCGGGATCTGTGATCATGTAGAAGGTAAAGAGAATGAATGCCACTCCCGTCATGGGCCCGAGTGCCGGTAGAAGTCGGGAATCGAAGACTGCGCTGCGAATTGCAGCTTGCAGCACAAACGTCGAGAGCCAGGCGCCGATCAGAGGCAAGCGATGTGTAAATTTCAGGTTCAGCATCGTTCCCGTGCAGATCATGACAGCTGGCAATGCCCAGTCCCCGATGCCGTCCAGATTTTCGGTGAACATGTAAGGTTGCGCGATGCCAACCCAGGAATAACAAAAGAGCGAGAGAGTAATGCCGAAATTAGAAGGATTAAAGAAGTGCCGGAAACTCTTTCCCATCGGTGCGCGGAAGATGGATTTGGAACTGATCGCCGCGGTTGCCGCGAATGCAGTTGGCCAAAGCCTGTCACTGGTATAAAGCAGCATCGCGACTGCAAGAGCGCTGATGTGGGCCGACAGCAGAAAGTCAAGCTTCACCAGCAGACCGCCGGAATAGGCGGGACAGCGACCGTCGACGCGGCTACCTATCCATTCAAGAAGGATCTCGGTGGAGTAAGCTGCGACCAGGGCAACAAGAGGCTGAGCATACGATTGTTCGAAACCTAGAACTGCGTGTCCGAGAATATTCAGGACGGTTATGGCAACCGCGAATCGCCTCAATCCAGCCAGCCGATTGGATCGCTCCCAGAATGTGCCTGACATAGCGCTGCTACCTCCTAAGCACAACGGTGAATCTACCCGGATGAAGCTGCTCGAATTGTTCATGAATACCGGCCGCGTCACGCCATCTCACGGAAACTCTCAGGCTGGTCGATGAGGGTATGGGACCCAGTCCGAAATGGAGATCTGGGCTGGATTTACCCGAATGACCGCTTCCACCGTCCACTTGCGAAACCATCTCGCGGCCGTCCGGCAGCCATACCGTCGCTGTCGCTCCGATATAGGGACTGCCTGACGCGGCCAACACGCGTAATTCAAGATAAGAGCCGACCTTAGGACTTTCATTGTGGTGAAACCATGAAGTTTCCCATTGATTCGCAGTTATGTAGTCCAGCCGCCCGTCTCCATCCACATCGGCTATTGCGATCCCGCGGGAATTCTCCGGCTGTCCTTCACCGATCAGATCACCGACGTCGTAATACCGGCCGTCAGCGGCACGAACGAAGAACGGATTACCTCGCTTTCCGCTTAAGTCATCGCCGAGGCGGAAGGAATGCCAGAAAGAAGGATTTTGTAACAGCTGGTCGTTGGACATTGCGATTTCGTGCAGCTCGGGCCAGCGATTGACCTGTCCTTTGATGAAACCCGTTGCCTGCACGGCCTCGAATACCCCATCGTTGTCAAAATCGGCGAGCCGAGCATCCCAACTCCACCCGTTTCGGGACAGTCCCAATTGTTCGCTTCTATCTGTGTACGGCGCGATTCCTTGGCGGAATAATTCCGGGTGCCCAGTGCTAACGAACAGAAAATTGCTTTCTTCGAGGGCATAAGGGGCGGCGATATTGCTGACGAACATGTCGGGGTAGCCATCACCGTTGACGTCGGCAAAATCAACTCCCATGCCCTTGAACGAATCGCGACCAAGTACCTTCGATTTGGGCGTAGTGAATGTTCTCTTCCCTTCCACTAAAACGAATTTGAGATGCCCAGGATTTGAACGATTATGCAGAAGGCGATCAGGGCCGAAATCGTTGGCGAAGTACAGCTCTGGCAGTAGGTCGCCATCCAGATCCGCCGCGCCCACCGCCAATGTCCAGCCGAGTGCGGCTGTCTCGGGCAAAGCATTCAGAACTTCCCGAAACTTCCCAGGTGCCGTCCACAGAAAAATGTGTTTTCGACCGGAATTGAAGGCTCGCGACATCGAATGTTGCATTTGCTGCGGATGAGCATCACTGGCATCGAGAATCCTTGCGCCATCTTGAAAGTAGTTCGCTATGATCAAGTCAGGATGCCCATCTCCATCAAGATCCGCGAAGGTTGCTGCATTCGTGTACCACCGCTGTTGAGTTGGCACCAACTCTGTGGGAGTGTAACCGTGGTCTGTTCTCAGGAAAAGAACGGGAGCACGACCCCAGTAGTAGACCAATAAGTCCATGCGCCCGTCTTCGTTGACATCACCCGGGAGACAGCCCATCGGAGCCATGGTCGTGGAATCATAAGGAAGAGGCCAAGGGTCCAGCACGATCATCTTGTAGCGCTGAGGCGTTCCAGGCACGGGGGCGACCATGACCTTGTCAACTCGAGGATCCACCCAGCACATGTCATTGGAAAGGCCATCCCCATCAAGATCATTTAAGGCAACGCCCGCGCCAACAGCTGAGATCCATCCAGAGATCTGTTGGAGACTGGGATTGACTTCGCGGACGCTCTTCAACTCGCCCGTCGGTTCGGGCAACGCGCGCCTGCTGAATCTAAACCGAGATGCAAGGGTTTGTCGTTCCGTATTGGTGATCTTGGGCAGACCGGCCAGAACGTAGAGACAAGCAACTAAGGCCAGGGCAATCAGTCGCCTTGCATGACGAGCGAGAAATCGAGAAGTTAGCACGATACTCCAGAAAAGCGGCCGCCACCTGATGGCAATAATGTTGGAAGAGTGGAGTTGCACCGATGCTTGCAGCGTCGGAGGAACTACTGCACGAGGAAGTGTGAGCAAGACGGCGAACGCCGCCTCATCTCAGGGAATGAGAGGAATTGCTATAACCGACTGCGCGCCCTATCGGATTTGTACAGGACTCGCCATAAGAGCAGCTCATTCACCCATCAAGAATCTGGAGTCATCACACTAGGTTGATGCCAAGACTCACGATTGCGGATAAACCCCACACAAAATCCAATAACTAACAGCGCGTACCTACACAAGGCTCGACGCGATACTCACCAATCCGAGTTGGCCTGGCAATTTCAGTGTTAGAATTTTGTGATCGAGTAGAAGAACTGTATTGTTACGCCGACAGAAGCCGTGGTGCTCGTTGCCAATTTCTGGCACGCTGCCGCAAAATCCCAAGATCCGGATTGGGAGAATTCCTTGATCGATGAACGAAATAGATGATGTGTCATGCAGCTCCTTTCGTCAAGAGAAAACTTTAGAGAAATGCATTTTATCTTCTCCATAATTTCCTATCCGATTGCGCTTCTATCAGCAATCGCGGAGAAGCAAGTGTGTCAGAGATTTGATAAATGGAGCACTTATGCCTAGCAGCTAATCTATGAGGCGAGCGCCGAACTCAGCCGCGTCAAGCCGCACCATACATCAGCCTCACGGATACCGGAGGAGGTTTTGATTTTTGCGTATCGCCAGATTGGCTGCCGACGGACAAAAGGCGCATGGATCTTGCAGAGCTGTGCAATTTCACACATCCCGGCGCGAGCGAACTCTAACTGTCACCCTCGAGAGATGCCCGATGACCATGATTTGGCTCGACACGTCGGTACTGGTCGATTTAGTAAAAAAGGGCGGGGACCGTCAAGCCCACTCGCACTAAGCAGCTCACCAGCTTCTTTTGCTCGGTGATATCTCTGAGAACTTTCGTAGCACCTCCTACCTTTCCGTAATCATCCTTAATGGGTGACACAGCAGGAAAACATCGAGGCGGTCCCCATTTTTGCGGAGGGGCTCTGTTTCGAAATGCTCGAGCCTCTCGCCTGACCTGATTTTGGACAAAATCAGACGTTCCTTCTGCTGTCACTCCGGCAGGATGAAGAGCGTGTTTGGCCGCCCGATAATGTCGGCCTTATAGCCGAAGATGCGTTCCGCTCTTTGTTCCAGCCAGTAACGATTCCATTCAAGTCTTTGCTGATGATGGCATCGTCGGAAGACTCACGATGCCGCCAGTCGACTCCACTCATCCCTCCGACAGGCGAAGTACCTCAGCGCCAACACAGTTCCATTGCGCGAACAGGGGAGGGGCGCTGAGAATTTGTACGCGTGATGTGGAGGAGATCAAGCCGTTGTTGAGGAGGGAGGAATGAGCCTCGCAATTCTTTCAAGTTCCGTAACAAAAGTGAAGTACACGCTTTTTCTCTTTTCACGGATTACTGTGTCGCCCTCTTTACGCTTGCGCGAGTTCACCGGTATGCTGTTTCGCAAACGTCGGTACTTCAACGGTTATTTTCAGGTTCGTTTGCCTCAGCACGAGGACACTCCAGTGAAGCAAAAACTTATTCGCGCCACAGAACTGGCAGAGTTCGTCTACTGCTCAAAAGCATGGCAGCCGAAATACCTGGATGGTGCTGAGGTATCGCCTGTAGCCCGCGAATTACAGGCTGAGGCAATGCATGGCATATCGAGCAGGGCAGATCGCTTGCTCGTGGTGACAGCTACCGCTTGGCAGGTTTCGCCGCCTTAATGCTGGCGATTATTCTCATTGTCTTTTGCTGGTTAGGATGGGCGAAATGACAGTGCTTTTGATGGCTGCTACAGCGATGGTGCTGGCGATCCTGTTGTTTTGGTTGAGTGCCCGGTCCCGTAGGAAGACCGGAATACCGGATGGAGAGGTGTTCTATCAGGATCTCGTCGGGCAGCCATTCGCAGCAAGGGATCTGCGGTCTCTAAAGCTGGGCATCTCCGGTAAACCGGACTGTCTGATCCGAACCGCAGATGGGATTATGCCGGTCGAATTAAAGAAATCGAAGCGGCCACCCGCTCGAGGCGAAGTCTATCCTAATCACATGATCCAGAATCTGGCCTATTGTGCACTCGTTGAAGAGCAGATGAGGGAAAAGGTTCCGTATGGTTTGGTCATTTACGCAGGGCAGCAAGTTCGACGAGTGGAGTTTACAGACTCCAATCGCCGATGGCTCATGCACACGATCGCTGCAGTGCAAGTAGCTCGGATTCGAAAGCAGGCGGATCGCAATCACAACCAACGCGGCCGCTGCTGCGGATGCGGCGTACGCGACAAGTGTGATCAGGTTCTGCGCTGAAAATTCTCATCGGGATCTATGTATTCGCCACGATCAAATGCATCATTCTCACGCTTGCTTTCGCGGGTCCGCAGCAATTCCGCATGCTTTGGAGCAAACACATACTCTTCCAGGAACTTTATCCGATGGGGTGGCCAGCGACGAGTGATCAAAACGCTCCGGTGTTCTTTGCAGAACTTCTGCAACGCAGCAAACTCTATCGAATAGACTGGCTTGCCCGTGCGCGTTTGCTCACGCTTTGCCTGGAGAAGCCCCTGCTCGATCCAACTCATGACTTTGCTGTATCGCACGCCAAAGTGTGAGCAGATCTCACGCAAACTGAGTTGGTCCTTGCCGTAGTGCGTGTAGCCCCGTCGGTGGATCAAGTTGTAGAGGGTCTTGGATTCACAGTGGAAGCGTTGGGACGCGGCCCGTACTCCGTGCTCCGATACATATTCAATGATCGATTCAACGGTCGTAGGATCGAATGTACGTCTAGACCCGGACCCAGGTCGCTCGACGCCATGCCTTTTCAAGAACCTCCAGCAAGCAGCTTTGTCATAACCGGTCAGAGCGGCCAGTTCTTCGCAGAGCCGGACGGGATGTTGCCTTTTCTGCGCGATGCTCACCGCCTCTGCCGGCCACAGGTATTTTCTGGGTTTCTTAGGAGGCACTTCATCGATTGCGCTCATATCGCACCTCAATCTTCCCTATACACACAACCCGGAGCAAAAGAAGATAGGGATAGAAAGATTTCTTTAGTTTCCCGAGAACCGAGCGAGGTGAATTCCTTTTAGTACCCACGCTCTGGTCTTAAGCACACCGGTGCTTCAACTCCTGGTGAGAAGTTTTTTAGAGCTCTTTGCGTTCTAGGGGAACAGTGATTAAGCTCACCACGAGGTGAGAGAATAGAATTCTTTTGCCAGTCCTGCATGATTTTTCGTCAGGCTGACTTTTTTTCTGCTTCTATTACCTAAAGCGGGTTCAGAATGGGGATTGGCGACACCCTCATTCAAAATTTTCTGGCTGAGTCTTATGAGAAGGCGGGAACTACACCTAACCGACGAGAACTACAATGCCGTGTCGCCCGCCATCGCGGCAGCGGTAGAAGCTGCGTATCGCTGGGCGATGGCCATGTTTCCCGACGTTGATTCCGCATTATTGGCAAACGCTGCGGAACGCCTGGCAATCAAGATGGAAAACAATAAGGAGCATCTGGGTTCCCCGCGGCGTTACGCTTATGCAGCGATGCATGGTAAGGTGCGGGATTGGCTCAGAAAGAAGGCCGCAAATGAGATACCGATAGGGTTAGATTATGAGTTGGACGAACACGCTCGAATAACCAATTCATTTCAGGATGCTGTGGAACGGTCCATTCTTTTCCAGCAATTACAAACGAAGTTGAGTGCGCGTGACCGTCATATTCTCATCCTGCTCACGGAACTGAACGCCACTCCCAAAGATGTCGCAACCGCTTTAGGCATTAACTATAAGGCAGCAACAAAGGCAATTGAACGTGTTCGCGAGCGGATTGCTATATGCCTTGATATTGCCTCCGAATCCCCAAAAGCCACATCTCCAGGATTGTCGACTACAAAGGGTCTTACAAAGAAATGGATTTGATCAGAGAGTATTTTCTAGAAGCGTTTCCGAATCCGAACCGGGAAGGTTGTCCGGATGAAGAGACGCTAATGGCCCTCGCAGAAGGTCGCCTTCCAATTGACAATCCTGTGTGTCTTCATGTGGCTTCCTGCTCTGAGTGTTTTGCGGAGTTTACTGGTTGCGTTCTCGAGTTGGAGGCAAAGAAGAATGCAGATGTTACGAAGGAAGCCGTCAAAGCTGAATATGGATCAATGAATTGGATGGGCGTAGCGTCGGCTTTAGCGAATGAAGGGGGATCTGTAAGCGCGCTACAACGTCTTCGTCAGCGGATAGCCGCATATCGTCATCGGGGACAAAATCAGGGGACCTAAGAACTCCAACCGCTTGCGCGTCCATATTGCGTTTTGACTGCTCATGAGGAAGGCCAGAAGATCTTTGCGCTCTGGACTTAGAAGTTCCATCCGCTTTTTCTCGCGTCCGTGGTGCGTTCTACGCTTCTGCAGGCAAGAGAAGAATTTCATGCCTCTGATTGGGACAGCTAGCTCATTAGCGCTTGATTGAATCGCGAACTAAAATTTGTTGCACGAAATCCGAGACAAAAAGTAAGCACATTGGCATTTTGTTGATTTAAAAGGGCCGAATTAGAGATTAGGCTCTTAATCAGCGCACTTCTGCGCATAGGGGTATCCATGGAAAATCTCGTTCGTGCTTCTGTTGCACTCGCTTCCCTGATTGCTATGTCGGCTTCCGCTTCTGTGCATGGAGGCGGAAATCCACGTCCAAGTGGCAGTGCTGCGGCAGTTAAAATATCGATCGTAGCGCAATCCGTCCATGGAGGCGGAAATCCGCGTCCGGTCGGTGCAGAAGTAGCTAAAATGTGAGGTCAGGAAGCTGCCGCGGCTATCGAGCCGATGTTTAGGAGAGAATAGTAGCCGCAGAGCGGCATGAAGATAACAACTCTCGAAAACGTGGTGTGGGCATCTAGCTTTGTGCTGAATGCCTGTTTGTTGCTCGTTCTCGTTGCAAAACAACGCTGGCGGGAGTTTCGTTTTTTTACGGCCTGGATTGCTTTCCAAGTATTACTGACGATCGCGCTGTTTGTGATCTATCGTGAGGGGTCGTCTCGACTGTACAGCCAAGTTTATTGGTCAACAGGCATTCTGGACTTTCTGCTACAGATTTGCGTTGTGGTCGAGATGGCACGGATTGTCCTTCGTCCAACAGGAGCTTGGATTCCCGCTGCGCGTAACCGCTTTCTCTTCTTTGCAGCGTTGGGTACGCTGATGGCGGCGGGTGCAACTTTTCTCGTACATCCTGCCGCTCACACGTCCCTTGAAGTGTGGGAACTGCGTGCAGACCTATTTACCAGCATGATGTTCGTCGAGGTGTTTCTTGCGATGATGGGCGCGGCGAACCGTCTTGGACTCCAGTGGGGAACTCATGTGATGGGTCTGGGGCAAGGTTTGCTCGCCTGGGCAGGTGTAGCGGTGGTTATAGATGCCTTGCACAATTTGCTCGGCAGATATAGGTGGTATTCCAACCTCGAAGACGTGCGCAGCATTGTGTGGATCGCGGCTGTCATGTACTGGATAGTGATTTTCTGGAGACCACAAAAAGAACGGCTACCACTATCGCCGGAAATGCAGAAATATCTTGTTGATCTCCATAGCCAGGTTGGGTACGATCTTTCCAGAACGGAAAAGCCTGCGCCGCATCTGTAAAAGATAATCTATGCTGCCTACTGTTGTTTTCTGCGCTCTAACGGTGGTGATTCTTGGTCGTATTTGCTATGCCGACCTTATTGCGCGAAGACTTCACAATTGCGACTGGAATGATCTACTTCGGAAGCTGGAAGTGGTTCCGAAAGCGGCAGTTGCTCAAGTAGGGGATGATTATCTGAATCCAGGGCCTAATCAAATCGCTATGGAACCTGTGGATATCTGGTTGGGATTGGGCGGTATGGAAGGCATACAGCGCATGCACAAGAATGCGCGCATCCTCGTCGCGCTAGCCGCCTACGCGGAACGCTGGAACTTTACGGAAAGTGTAATCGTGAGAGAGCGGATGAGGCGGGATGCTTTGCAGCTCCGTCGCGCGATCTTCCAAATAACCGTGCGGAGGTTGTTGCACGTCGGGCAACTCCGGATTCCGTTTCACCTGCATGAATCTGTGGCTGCATACCACTTGATGACGAAGCGGCTGCTGATGCTCTACCAAAATAGCCATTCCGGCCTCTATCCTCGTTTAGTCCGAGTCCTGGGCGAAGGGTTTCCGCAGCGCACAGCTGTAGAAGCTGCGATATAACAACGCCGTTACATCTTTCATTCAACCCGCAACGCTTTCATGGGCTGAATCATTGAAGCGCGAATGGCGGGAACGATGCAGGCCAGCAAAGCGACAAATACGAGCGACACACATGCACCCAGAGCCAACATCGTAGTGTGGACTGTGTATCCCAACCAGTGCATGAGTAGCTTCTGAAGAACGAAATTCAACACCAATCCGACGCAAATACCTGCACCAACACTGAGGCCAGCTGCAGCAAAAACATTCTGCATAATATGGCGGCGTTGCGCCCCGAGAGCCATCCGAATACCGAACTCGTTGATGCGCTGACTGACGCTATAAGTAACAACGCTGTAAAGCCCTATACTGGCCAAAATTAGCGCAAGCACAGAAAAAACGCTGGATAGCACAGCAATCAGGTGTGAACGTGCCCACTCTGGCTGCTGCCGGATACGCTCCGTCATTGAGACGACGGGCGACGATATCTGCTGGCCTGGATTAACGCTGGCAACCTGGCGGCGCACGGTTGATTCGAGCGCCATCGGGTCGCCGGAGGCGCGAACGAACAGCTGAACCCAATCAATCATGCGGAAGGAATATGGAAAATAAATCTCTGGCTTGACCGGATCGTCCAATCCATTGTTGCGAGCATTGCCTACAACGCCGATCACAGGTGCCCAGTCATTGCTGCCGGCAACGGCCAGCACAACAGGGGGATGATTCAATAGTTCCGGCACACGTACCGAGTGACCGAGCACATCACCGTTTGGAAAATAGCGTTTTACGAAAGATTCATTCACTATGGCAAGATGAGCGCCGCGGCTAGTTTCAGTTTCATTCCACAAACGACCTTGCAGCAGGGAAATACGAAGCGAGCGAAAGAATTCCGAGTCAACAAAATTGACGTTGCAAACCTGTGGGCCATCGGCGGTTCTCCCAAGGATCTCCGTCTTGAAATCCCAATCGCTATAGGGTGGCCCAATCACACCAAGAGAAGCAGAGACCACGCCCGGAGTTTGTGCGACCCGTTCCCGTAATTGATGGAAATAATTGGCTCGTACCTGCCAAGTTGTATAGCTCTCAGTGTGAACAGGAACGGAAAAATCAGCTGTGTGGTTCGGGTCGTAACCAAGGTCGGTGTGGAGTAGCAACCGGAAGTTCTCAATGGCGCTGGCTGCAGCGGTGAGCAACAACATTGCCAGCGCAATCTGTGCGGCGATGAGGACAGAGTGCAACTTGCGCCCGGAAATGCTACCTGTAGCTTTGCGTGAATTGGCCTCCATGATTTCACGAACATCAGGCTTCGCAAGTTGGAGCGCCGGAAATATTCCGAAGAAAACACTGGTCAAGATTGCGAGTACGACACTAAATGCAAGCACGGGAACGTTGACAGAAATATCGAGCCCGTTGGGAAAAAGCTGCCAGGGCAACAATGAGACGGCCAACGGTGTAATCCGGTAAGTGGCGAGCACTCCAAGGAGCACGCCGGCAAAACCGAGAACCAGAGATTCTGTCAGTAATTGACGAATAACCCGTCTCGCGGTCGCGCCTACAGCGGTCCTCACCGCAAACTCATGATGGCGCGCCGTGCCTTGTGCGAGCAGGAGAATGGAAACATTGACGCAGCCAATCACAAGCAGCAGCAGAACCGCAGCGAAAAGTACATAAAGAGCCTCACCAAGAGAACGTGCAAAGCGCTCGTTGATGCTATTCACGTCCACCGTTGACTGTTCCAGCAGCGGATGCTCGCGTTCCATTTGCTGAAAGATCGGCTGAATCTCGGCTGCGGCCTGTGCCTTTGTATAGCCGCGCTTGATGCGGAGGACTGTCATGAAGCTCTGCGCGGAGGCGTCGGAGGTATCGAGCGGGGCATACACGTCCGTATCCCACCAGGTGAAGCTGCGCGGCATGACTCCAAGAATGGTGTAGCTGCTGCCGCCAAGGCGTAAGGATTTACCAACGATCGCCGGATTTCCACCAAATCTTTTCTTCCAGTATTGGTAGGTGAGAACAGCAACTGGCTGCGGGGCGTGGCCTTCAGGGTTATCTGACGGTAAGAAGGTCCTTCCCAAGAAGGCTGGCACGCCAAAGAAAGGGAAGGCGTTTCCTGAAAGAAAAACTACGTCCGTATCCAGGGGGATATCGACGGTCGTGTCAGGCAATGCCCGCTCATCCATTTCAACTACGTCTTCGATCGACCGGGCCTGGCGCAATTGATGAATCTGTTCCCGGTAGATTGGGGGCGTGTATTCAATCTCAAGTTTGTCGCGGAAATTGAATTCCACAATGCGCTCGGCATCGCGGTAAGGGAACGGATGCAGAATCACTTTGTATAGCACGCTGAAGACGGCGACTGTGGCCGAAATTCCGAGAGCGAGCGAGACCACAGCGGCGAGTGAAGATCCCGGATGCTTCCAGAACTGCCGCAAAGAAAATCGAATGTCTTGGAGAAGGATCGACACCGGCCTCTCAGCTGAGGGATAAAGTAGACCGCACGACAGTCCAAGTGTATAGGAACTGAGTGTAGGTGTCCCTCTCCCGCCTAATTAGGCCGGGTGAAAGGCTGCCACCGGTGCCCCTGACTTTTTCCCGTGAACGAGCGTGTGTCGATGACCATCTCATGCGCCGTCGGAGTGAATTGTGCCAGTGAAAAAGAGACACACTGAAACAAGGAGAGCGCGTGGCACGAGCATGCGGTACCAGCTGGAGCAGGTGCGAAAGAACGATTATTCACTCGTGCTCAGCCGCTATTCTGTAAAATTGCCCGAATGAGCGAGCAGCCGGAGCAAACAGTTATGTTGGCCCTTGAAAGGGCTGAGTGGGAGTGTCGGCGGGAAGTAATTGCATATGGAGAATGGCTCGGATTCTTGAGGCCCCTCGGTTGGCTATGTTTATCAGGCGGCGTGATATTTTCATCCGCTGCCGGCGTATCGGTTATCTGGACGACGGCAACGCATGAAAAGATTATCAGTGCAAGTCTTGCCTTCACCGCCTCTGCTTTAACCGGTCTTCATGGAACCTTGAAGTGTGATTCACATCAAGCAGAGTGTAGAAGAATGATCCAGGCATTGAAGAGTCTCTTGGCGGAGTTAGCGCTTTGTAAGACACTCGCTTCTTCTGAGCAGTCCAAAAAACGAGACAAGCTCGTCGCCAAACTTGTTAATCTCATCGATGCAGTTAAAGCAAGTCCCGCCGATTGGTGTTATCGACGCGCAGATCGGCTAAATTACGACGACAGATTTTCGAAGCCATCAAGGTAATGTAATCGCAACGACAGTTCAGAGGATGAACAACCGCAGCATCCACCAGACAAGGAATAACGCGATATAGCGGCAACGATGTGCCCGCCCATTGTCCCGGCGTCGCGGGTTTGCCGAATCTGAACACCGGGCAATAGTAGCATCCGGCGGAAGCATGCTCGCCCGTTTCGAGGAAATCGGACCCGTCTACCGCCCAGTTTCCAGGAGAAAGCGCCTCTACAAGACGGGTCTTGGACCAGGCTCTTACGCTGTTGAGGCCACTTTGCCAGAAATCATTCTTGTCCCAAATGCGATTCTCGGTGAGACGGGTCTCAATGTGACATGGACGGATCAAGATGCTCTGCGAATCTACAGCGGCAATAAATATAGGCTTCGTGAGGCAAGTGCAGTCGATGTGCAAAATGGAGAATACCGCAATGACGTAGACCTAACTATTCCAATTAGCGGTCTGCATACGCTGGAAGGTACAGTCACTTCAAAGGCGACCGGGCAAAGTATTGGCTACGGTGCCGTACGGCTGCTGGACCCAATTGATCAGCAGATTTTGCGGCAGACTCCAATCCAGAAAGACGGCTCATTTGGATTCCATTACATTCTGAACGGTTCATATTTGGTCGAAGTCGAGGCGACCGGTGCCACGGATAATACTGCGCAACAAAGAATTTCCTACGAGATGCTAGAGTCGCCGCTGATGGTAGAAAGCGATGTCCTCGATCTCAGCTATACCCTTTCCGTTGCAAAGCAGCACTAAATAGCAGAAGAACAGACGTTTCCACTCGACATCGAAAGTCCTCCAACGCGTTTTCAAATCTATCCATGCGAACAGCGGCCATGAGATCCTGCTGTAGCCCCCTGCTCCGCCAAAGTGGCGCTTTATTCTGTAAGCGTTCGAACTCCATCGAACTCCCCCTCTTGACTTGGGATGGCGATGGCATCAGGCAAACGTTGCTCGCATGTTAGCTCTGTTTGTCGGAAAGTCAGATAAGGATGAGCTTCGGAAGCCCACCGGAGGTCAAGAAATACCGACAATGATTCCCCGGCCCGGCATCACTCTTCATTGCGTCTTCACAACTCCGGACGGCGCCTCCAAACCGGTGTCTGGACGTGCCGTCCGTTACGATGGCAAGTAAGTCACATACGTTTCTGATAAGATCACTCCTAGCTTACTGAGAATCAATTTACTTAACTGCGCAAAAAAGTTACTTGCTCGAATAATACTTTTTGCGATAAGGTGACCTTTCGCTGTACGACTTTTCTTCTGCTTTGGAGACCATGATGCCATCTACGACTGCATGGGGTAAGTTCTGTCAGTTTTCTTTCCACTGGATCAGACAGCGCCTAGCTTACCGATTAGCGCTTGCGATTGTCTTTTGTGTACCTATCGCGGCCCATGCACAAGACATGTGGTCCAAAGCTGCTGCTCCGTACCGGCCAACCTTAGTGAAGAGTATTACCATGACGGGTACTGCAACTCGATTTCCGGGCAGTAATCAAAGGCAAGGAAACGTTACTCTGAAGATGTCCTCTCTTGGAATGGGCATTTTGTTGTTTGAGGATCAATATTCTCCGATCGAGGAGACGATTCCGGAACGAGCCAGTTCGAAACCGTGTCAGAAGACCGACTCCGCAGGAAACCTCGTAGACGAGGCATGGCATAACTGTTTCTTGCCTGCTCCATGGTTTCTGCCCCAGCTTTCTCTCTTTTCCCTTGATTCCTCGCAATGGACACATACTCTCGGTGCCAGCGGAACAGACATGATCGGAATCGACATCCGCAATGAGTTTTATGATCACCCAAAACAAGAGGCCGCAGTTCTAAGCAATCTTTCATCTGTGAGCGCATATTTCGACAGACCGAGCCTATTTTTGACAATGTACTGCTACACTCTTCACCCCCTAAATAACGCCAATGCTGGTGTTCCTGCCGTCGTTTTGTACAGCGACTACCGGATGATCTCTGGCGTGCCGATCCCGTTCCGTATCAAACAATATCTGGCTTCAACTATTGCTTTTGATATTCAGATTGAGAACGCCCAAGTCTCCAATTAGGACAGAGTAAGATGTCTAATCGAATTGCTGTATATTTCTATACCTGCCTGTGTCTATTGGTAGTTTGTCAGCCTTGTCATGCACAAACTGGGACACCTGTCGGAGCTACTCTGGTGACAGGAGCAAACGCACCGGATGTCATCGATGTAGGCGACCTTAACGTGCATCTTGTCTTTCCGATCATTAACAAACCTGGACGAGGTCTGCCCGCCCAATTCGCGATAACCTATGACAGCTCCGTCTGGCAGACATTCAACGGAGAATTCTGGGTAAATAGCAACGCTCCTCAGGGCGGGTCAAATGCGACACTCGCTGATAATTTAGGGTGGAATACCAACCTGTACCCTGAAACCTACTCGTACTCAACAACTCTGAACCCGTGCCAGGTGATCCTTAATCAAAAACCGCAGACCCTCTATATATCCGATTACAGCGATCTAGCTTATTTTGATGCAAATGGAACTAAGCACACATTTTCCACCCGGGCAAGCTATAACCCATGTACAAACGTGACAGTTCCGTTTCCCGCCTCGACTGCCACTGATGGATCGGGCTTCACATCTGGCGGCAATCCCGATGCTCTTGTGGTCACAAATCGCTCAGGGGTTCAAGAGTGCTGCACAGGAGTACGACAGGATACAAACGGAAACCAGCTAAGTATTATCGGCGCCGGGAGCGCCACTGGCTCATCGATAACCGACACACTAGGATTGAAAGCCATTTCTGCCTCGGGAACTCCTTCCAGTGGAGCAGTACAATACACCTATACTGATACCACTGGAACTTCTCAAACAGTCACGGTCCATTATTCGCAATACACCCTGCAGACCAATTTCCAGCTTTCAGGTGTCGGCGAATTTGGCCCGACCGCCGGAGTCTACCTCCCCAGCAGCATAAGTTATCCGGACTCTGAGAGTTATCAATTTATCTATGAGCAGACTCCCGGGTACCCTGGCTCAGTTACCGGGAGAATCGCCTCGATAACCCTCCCAAAGGGGGGCACAATTTCTTACTCGTATCACGGGGGATCTAGCGGCATCGAGCCGGACGGGACGACAGCAGGGCTTTCTCGTATAACCAGCGACGGTACAACCACATACACGCGAGCCGTCAACGGAGCGACATCGACAACAACGATTCAAGACGCTGAGCAGAACATCACAGAAGAAACATTTGTTCAGGCAAGTGCGGCTTCTAATCAATATACAACCTCGGGGTCATATCTGCAGACCAGCTCCAAGCGATATACAACCTCGAACAATACGCCTATTCGGTCATCAGCCACCTGCTATAACGGCACCACCACGAATTGCGCGACGGCGTCTATTACTCTTCCTGTCACAGAAAAACATGTAGCGACGTCGCTCGACAATGGGCTCACTGCTATCAACGATCTGTTTTACAACAGCTATGGCCTCCCGACCGAACGCGACGACTATGATTTCGGAGCGTCTTCGCCAACTCGAAAAACGGTTATTAGCTATGCATCTCTTGGCAACAATATCTTTGACCACCCTGCCTCGGTTACGGTATCTGACGACTCTGGGAATGTTGTGTCCTCAACGACTTATGGCTATGACGAAACCGGAATTACTACGACCAGCGGCCTCCCTGGACATGTGGCAGTTACTGGGGCGCGTGGGAACTTAACCAGCGTACATAGTTTGATCTCTGGGTCTTCTTACCTTACGACAACGGCAACCTACGATGATGCTGGCAGAGTCCTTGCGAGCACAAGTCCGAACGGCACAACGAATTACGGGCACGAAAGTACAGATACGTTCGTAACAAGTACCACTCCGCCCACTCCTTGGAGCGGCGTATCCCTTCCGGTTTCTGCAACAACAGACGTAAATACCGGCTTGCCGAGCGGCATCACCGATCCCAACGGCACGAGAACCAGTTTTATCTATAATTCAATGCTGCGTCCGACGGAAATCGACAATCTTGACAGCAGCGGGAACACGGTAGGCAAGACAACCTACAGCTATACGCCTACACAATCGAGTGTCCATCAATATCAGAACGCCAGCGTTTATGCAGATGCCGAGACGCTTTACGATGGATATGGACGGCAGAGCCGCGTTGCGAAGGCGAACGGACAGAGCACGAATCCCTGGTATCAGCAAGATACTTGCTATGACGCCGATGGGCGAGTAAACTTCCGGTCTTATCGATATCAAGGCGCAGGTTTCGGTGCGGCCAAGGTATGTTCCGGCAGCGGGGACGCTTACTCCTACGATGCCCTGGGGCGTGTGAAGACGATCACGCATGGCGACGGGACAACGATTCAGTACAACTACACGGGACGCGCTACCGAAGTCACGGACGAAAATGGCGTCAGCCGAATCACGCAGGTGGATGGCCTGGGCAGGACGACCTTTGTCTGTGAAATCAGCAGCAACTCTTTGCAGGGGGATTCTCCATCGCCTTGCGGGCTGGACATCAGCGGCACTGGCTTCCTGACGACCTATGCGTATGATTTGGTCAATCATAAGACGACGATCTCTCAAGGAGTACAGCAGCGCGTTTTTCAAACGGATGGGCTGGGGAGAACGATTTTTACGCAGGAGCCGGAACGCGGCCAAACAACGTACAGCTATGTTTATAACAGTATGGGGCTGACCGTCACACGGCAGCGCCCCCAGGCCAATCAACCGAATCCCAGTGCAATTACAACCACAACAACCCAATATGACCAGCTAGGACGAATATTGAGCGCCACTTATTCTGGGGAAACTGGCGTTCAGACGTATACGAAGCACTTCTACTACGATAATCCATCAGGTTGGGGCACAATCAGCCAAGCCAATCTAAAAGGCAGGCTTTCGACTGTTTCGACAAATACTCCAACAAATTGGGCTGGCACTTCTTTCAGTTATGATGCATCGGGAAGAACAACCACTATCGTGCAATGTTTGCCATCCGGCTGCGGAAATGGAGGAAGAGACAGAACGTTGACCTTTAGCGACGATTGGCTTAGCAATCTGACAACGCAGACTGATCCTACTGCCGGGACCATTAGCTATTCCTATTCGTTAGCCAATGAAGTTCTCTCGGTCACAGGATCAAATGCCTACCCGGGGAATCCAACAAATCTGGTTACGAGCGTCCAGAATGGTCCGTCCGGGCCAGTGAGCTATTCATTGGGTAATGGTCTCGAAACTTCGTTCTCGTATGACAGTTTAGGACGTCGTAGTGGTGGCTGGGTGTGTGAAGGTACAACTCAAAACAACTGCACTGGAGGCACCGGAGTCTATGGCTATACCAGCAATTGGAATGGTGTTCGTGAAGTCGGTGGTTGCGATACTGTCCTGAATGTATGCTTAGGTTATGGCTATGACGAATTTAATCGCCTCAACGCACGCAGTGTAACGCAAGGTACGGCGCAGAATTTTTCCTATGTCTATGATCGCTACGGAAACCGCTATCAGCAGAACGTGACGGCGGGCAGTGGGCCGTCGTTTTCCGCATCTTTCAATAAAGTAACGAACCAGATCAATTCAGGCGGTTACAGTTATGATGCTGCTGGCAACATGACATCGGATGGCTTTCATAGCTACACATACGATGCAGAAGGAAATATTACGCAAGTGGACGGAGGGAGTACGGTAAAGTACGAGTACGATGCCTTGAACCACCGGGTGCGTGTTCAGACTCCTAGCTCGACCTCCGAATACACGTTCGATGCCAACGGGCGGCCAGTTACAACTTGGGATGCGACAAGTAACTTCGGTACACAAGGACAGATCTACTGGGGCAGTTCAAATGTTCCCGTGGCTTACCACGGTCTCAACGGCACAACATATTTTGAACATCTCGATTGGACCGACACCTTGCGGATGGTTACCGATTACACTGGTTCATCAGCTGGCACCTTTCAATCTCTGCCTTTCGGAGATGGTTTCAGTCCATCTGGAGACAACGAAAGCCTCAATAATTTCGCTCTGCTCTGGCATGACACATCGAGCGCAACTGATCATGCGCAGTTGCGGCAATACTCGGACGGCCAGGGCCACTGGATGTCCCCCGACCCCTACTCTGGTTCTTACAACTTCTCCAATCCCCAGAGCTTCAATCGCTATGCCTATGTCCTGAACAATCCTCTAAGCGCTGTCGATCCACTGGGACTTGATGCTGCCCAAGAATGCCCAGCCGATGCTTGTACTGGAGCATCGTTCAATGGTCTCGAGCCAGAGAACGATGACCTGAGTGACGATCCTTACGCCTACATAGCAGAGGTTGCTACCTCCTCTGCTACTGCAAGCGGACTCGTAGCTAATATTCAAGCCACCCTCTCGGTTGCAAGTATGATAGGCGGTCCGATCGGCACTGGACTAAACTTAGTGAATGCTGGCATTTCCCTCTATCAGGGAAATATGGGCGCCGCTGGTGTGTATGCTGCTACCGCGGCAATCTCGTTTATCCCAGGTGGCGGACTGCTCGGTGAATTTGCCGAAGCAGGTGAATCCTTAGCAGCCGCGGAAAGCGCAGCGAGCACTCCTTTTGCGATGGGATTAGATACAGAGTTAGACGCCTTTGCGCAGGCTCGTGGTGCCACGACGTGGAAACAGTTTGCAAATCCAGAAAACTGGAAATCTGGCGTTCTCGACAAATTGGCCGACCCAAATACTCCGGTTCATTTTAACCTAAACGGAGTCGATGTTTGGAGCGGAGTCCAGCGCGCTGCTTCTGGAGGAGGTGGCGCCACAGATTGGGAGCTGGTTCAAATTATGCAAAACCAGCAGTTCTGGGAATCGACAACATTTTGGCAGAATGGCCAGATTGCACCAAATCCATTCCAATAATTATGAAAACTTCATTCACTGAGCGAGTATTTCAACTGTGGGAGTTTAAAGTGAGCCACGGTTCTTTGCTAATCCGAAGCCCCAAAGGACCGGGGATTGAACAAAACATTGATTTGATTTGTGTCGGTGTCGAGTATCTTGCAGCCCCTCGGCATCTGGGAGGTCTTTATGTCGAAGAACCTACGCCGGAAGAAATTCAGGGTCTGAGCCAGCTACTGGGCAAGGAGGTCCAATCTTCTAATGTCCGGGTTATGGTCTCTGGAGACAGAAGATTTCCAATCGTGGCTGCGAGTTTCAGGATTTCCGAGAACAACAACGATATCTTTGATAGCCCGTTCGTTTAGATGTTACGAACGAGGCAGCAGGGCTTGTAAACACCTGAATGACGCCAGTGAGTGTGAGTGTACCGGGACAAGCGTTACGTTGTGGACCTGAGACATTCGCTACAAGCCCCTTGCGGCGGCGATGGTTCGACCCGGAATGTGTTCGGCCTGCTCTGCGTTTGCTGACTTTTTGAGTTGTAACAGCTGCGCATGGAATCCCTGAGACAAGTGCAACTCGTGGGGATGTGTTGCAACTTTCAGAGTTGCTGGCTGATGACGTGAAAGAATCGCGAAATGGGAACCCGACCCGCGATCTTCAAATGGCGTCAGACCGAAGCCGGCCTCATACTCTGTGCGGTCCGGTGGTATCTTCGTTATTCTCTCGCTGCGCGATGTTGAGGAGCTGCTGGAGGAGCGCGGTCTCCATGTCGTTCACACAACCGTCTGGCGCTGGGTGCAGTATTACGGCCCGGAGTTGGAGCAGCGACTACGACAGCATCTCAAGCCGACAAACAAGTCGTGACGGTGGACGAAACCTACCTTCGGGTGAAGGGACTTGCTGGGCGTGCTGAAGAGCAGTACTAAGAACCCGGAACACTAACACAAAATTAGATTGTTGAAAAGGAAAATTGCAGTCAAGGTGCAAGTGGATGATTACATTCGCAAATTCTTGAACTTACGCTGAACATAATCAACTGTTCGATTGATTCAGCATCAGCTCCGCCTCGAAGTGCCCACCATCGCGGGGCGTAAATTCTGGAAGATCTCCTAAAACGCCGGAAGGCAACCTTGGCGAGACTGGGCAGAAGCGTGAAGAATTGAAGCGCGGAATCGATAAGCTGAACAACGCATCAAAGATAGTCTCCAGAGTGTTTTGAATCTCCACATTGTCTACGCTTCCTTCACAATCTTTTGTGGATCTTTGTCATCTCGCAGCGCCACGAACGTAGCATGGCGCAAATGATCCGCACCTGTCCACTCCAAGAATGCTACCTGCGCGACGGTTTCCGGTTTCACCCAGATGCAATCCTTCATCTTTTCTGCTGTTAGGCCTTGCCCCCATCTGCCCGGCTCTGTCTCCTGGCAAGTCAACAAAAGGGCATTTGGCGATTTTCAAGTGTCTGATCGTCTCGAATACCTCGCGCCGAGTCCTTGGCACAAAACCG
>Ga0207146_10059_pt1 | contig 28508 bp, 28 predicted proteins | sample Alteio_BWMinHeat_36_FD_153539 | JGI IMG/M metagenome (GOLD analysis project Ga0207146, IMG submission 153539) | Enriched cells from forest soil in Barre Woods Harvard Forest LTER site, Petersham, Massachusetts, United States -... | ecosystem: Environmental > Terrestrial > Soil > Temperate forest >...
AAAATCATACATTCCAGGTCTGCTGGCGACATGGGCATAAATGGCTGCCGCCAAGGGGCGGGCAATCGCGAGTTGATCGCGATTGAGGTTGGAGCGGTCGAGCACCTTCGCACCCTCTTTCGCGCCGGCGCGCAAGATATCCAGGATCAAACTTGCACGCATGTAATATGGACAGGCCTCGGCATAGATATCGACGTCATATTTGGTGGCGGCTCCACCGAGTAATCCCTCTACAGCATATCTTGGATCTTTTGTGTGTTTTGTGCCGTGTTTATTGAAGAAGTCTTTGGTCGCACGACAGAGGTTGGCGCTGAAAAAGCTCTTATAAGTAACAAAGCCGGCCTCGCTGTCGAATTTGCGACAGGATTCTGCTGCACCTGATTTTGCTACCTGCACAATTTTGCAAAACTTGAGTTGCGTCTTGTTTTTGGATCTGTGCTCCGCATAGTTGCAGTTGGCATCAAATCCCGCAAGGTAGCCCATGCAGATGTCATAGGCCTTGCCCTTTGCTGTCTCGTAGTTTTTCTCTTCAGAAAATTCTTCGCAATATGCCCAAGATGCTGAACTGGTGCTGAGCTGAAACAGCACCACTGTCAGTAACCATGTTAATTGTTTTTTCATGGTGGCCCTCCCGCCTGTTAGCGGTTGTCGGTAGGGCCGTGGTGTTTGTTGTTTTGCTAGATGGCAAAGACCTTGCGGGCATTGGCAAGCGTTTGCGCGGCAAGTTCGCTCACATCAATGCCACGGTGCGTGGCGATTGCGCGTGCGGTTTCAACAACGAAGGCTGGTTCATTGCGCCTGCCGCGGAAGGGCATGGGCGCTAAATAGGGCGCATCGGTTTCGATGAGCAGGCGGTCTAATGGAACCTTTTTCGCCACTTCAACCAGCTCGCCCGGATCTTTGAATGTGACAATGCCTGATAATGAAATGAAACAACCTAGTTTTAAAAAATCTTCGGCCTGGCCCACGCTACCGGTGAAACAGTGGATGATGGTGTTTGGCAGGGCACCGAGTTTGGCAGCGTGCTCTTTGAGCATGTCTACGCACAATTCCCATGCGTCGCGCACGTGGATGATGAGTGCTTTGTTCATGCGTTTGGCGAGTTCGACCTGGGCGCTAAACACCGCTTTTTGCACGTCATGGGCTGAGTGACTGTAGTAAAAATCGAGACCGCATTCGCCAATGGCAACGCAGCGCGGATGCTTGGCAAAATTTTCGAGCGCTGTCAAAAAGTCGTGAGGCGCTTTTTCGGCGTCATGTGGATGCACGCCTGCTGAAAAGTAAATGTCGCTGTGGACCTGGGCTAGCGCTTTTGCATTTTCGATGTCACTTAGGTGACAGCCCACTGAGACCATGTATTTAACATTTGCGTCTCGTGCGCGCTGAATGACGGCCGCGCGTTCGCCTTCAAAGCGCGCATCGTGGATGTGGCAGTGGGTGTCAAAATAAATTGCAGTGTTCACTTGTGCTCCATACGGTCGTTTGGTATGTTGCTTACATGATGACTGAAGCTATCACAACAAAGCAAAAGCAGGTGCTCGAATGTATCGAACAATATTGGAGCGAGCACGGGTTGCCGCCCTCTATTTCAGACTTGGCCCGGTGCATGGGGGTCAAGAAAGCCACAACCTACGAACATTTGATGGCCCTAAAAAAGAAGGGCCTGCTGCAGCACCGCGAAGGTGCCGGGCGCACTTGGAAACCGGTGTCAAAGCTGGTGGCAGCGGCAGGGCTTAACGCAACGGATGTTTCGGCGCCCGGGCACTTTGGCAACTCTAGTCAAAGGGTGCCGCTGCTTGGGCGTGTGGCGGCGGGTTTGCCCATTTTGGCAGAGCAAAACATTGAGAGTTGGTTGCCTTTCGATCGCGAGCGGCGCAGTTCACAAGATTTGTTCTTTGCGTTGCGTGTCGTCGGACAGAGCATGGTGGGTGTGAGCATTTTGCATGGCGATATTGTGATCGCTAGAAAGCAAGAAGCTGCAAACAATGGTGACATTGTGGTGGCATTGGTCGATGGCGAGTCAGCGACAGTAAAACGTTTCAGGCAGAACGAAGGCGTGGTGCAATTGGTTGCTGAGAACCCCGACTATCTGCCCATCGAGCTACGTGGTGATCGGGTGCAAATTTTGGGCAAAGTTGTTGAGGTGCGACGCACCGTCACTTGAGAGGTGTGTTATGGATTTGGTAGAGCTCAGACAACGTATTCATGCCATTGAATTGGGTGAGAGTACGGGGCGCACAGCAAAGCAGCCATTGTTAACCTTCGGGGTGGATGCCATTGACAACATCTTGCCCTGGGGCGGTTTGCCGCTTGGCTCTTTACACGAGGTTGTGGCATCACAAGCACAGCATGCTTCGTTTTGTGCTGCCTTGCTTGGCCGCATGAAGTCGACTGGCCATGCAGGTGGCATTGTGTGGTGCAGCAAGCAGCCGCTCTACACGCTGGGTCTTCACGCTTTTGGCTTGTCGCCAGAACAATTTATTTTTGTTGAGCCAAAGAGTGACAAAGAAGCCTTGTGGGTGCTTGAAGAAGCATTAAGCGCGCCAGGTCTGTTAGCGGTGGTTGGCGAGGGCGTGTCACTCACGCCGCAAATCGGTCGCCGTTTGCAGCTTGCGGCCAAGCAGTCAGGCGTGGTGGCTTTTTTGTTGCTAGATGCAAAGGCCCGCCACTCAGAACACGTCGCTGTGACGCGCTGGCAGGTGCAGCCTTTGCCGAGTGGCAACGCGCCGGGTCGTTTTGCTGACGACGGCGTGGGCCATACACGTTTTGAACTTTCGCTGGTGCGCTGCCGAGGGGCAGTGGTACCGCAGATGTGGTCAATGGAATGGAATGCAGAAGATTTATCTTTCAATTTGTTTTCAAGAGAGCACCTGCGCCAAACAGTTAGAACAGCTCGGGCAGTGGGCTAAGCGTTACACGCCCAAGGTGGCTGTGTATGGCCGCGCTGCTCTGGACGGTAAGGCAGTTCTGCGCAGCCATGTAGGGCGGTCGATGCGGTCGATGTTGCTGCTCGATGTAACGGGTTGTACCCACCTTTTTGGTGGTACGTCGTCTATGTTGCAGGATGTTGCGCGCGAGCTTCATGCCAAGAGCTATGCTGTACGCTGTGTCGTTGCGCCTACGGCAGCCTTGGCGCGGGCGTTGTCTTTGGCTCTACCCGCCGGTGCGCAGCCAATGCTAGTAGCAGAGAACGAATTGCTTGCCGCAGTGCGGGCTCTGCCCATCGGCGCGCTTGAGGTGCCGGGTGAGAGCATAGATTTTCTCTTGCATCTTGGTTTCGTTCGCGTCGGCGAACTGCTGCGCTTGCCTCGTAAACAATTGCTCGCGCGTTTTGGCATGGGTTTGCTCAATGCGCTCGACGCTCTTGTGGGCGAGCGCTCTAGTGCTTTGGCAATGCTGACAGACGAGCAGGTTTGGGTGCGTGAAGACAATTTGCTTGAACCCATACGCTCTGTCGATCTTTTGCTTGTGGCGGTAGAGCATATGTTGGCTCCGCTATGCAAAGCGCTCGAAGCAGAAAAAAAAGGTGTGGAAGAGCTGGCTGTTCAGTTCACGTTGCTTGACCGCCGCAAAAAAACGCTGCGCATAAGCAGCGCCAAGGCCACAGTTGAAGTGCGTCGTCTCATGCGCTTGCTTGAGCTAAAATGCGCCAAGGAATCACACAATCTATTCAATGTCAGTGCCATGGATGGCGGCGTTGAACGCGTTGCGGTCAAGGCTACGCGAGTGGGCACGCTAGAGCAGCGGCAGATTGCCCTTGACCACAAAGAAGAACAAATGTCAGCCAAGCTCCCCACATTGATTGATGCGCTGAGTAACCGGTTAAGCCACGATGCCGTGTTTCAAATGCTGCCTGTGCAGAGCTACATTCCCGAGCGCGCACTAACCAAAAGCCATGATTTTTCTAAGCTGCCAGATGGGTTGCCAGGCACGGAGAAACCCGCACATGTAGGCGCGCGCCCCTTGCATATGTTTGCTGCCCCCGAGCCTATTGTTGCTCTGGCCCTGCTGCCAGACCATGCTCCTGTGCGATTTAGGTGGCGTTCTAAGATGGTGAGCGTTGTAAAAGCCGACGGGCCTGAGCGTATTGCGCCTGAGTGGTGGCGGGAGCAAGTGGGTGGTGTGGCAGCAGCGGCGGATGAAACCCGCGACTACTTTGTGGTCGAGGACGAGCATGGCATGCGCTATTGGATTTTTCGTGCCGAGCCGACGTTGGAATGGTTTTTACACGGTGTTTTTTAGGTGGCCTTGACAGTGGGAATGTCGCTGGCTATCGCTACTCGCATGATGCGCAAATACCTACCAAACTGCCGTTCGTTGTTTGTTGCTTTACTTTGTATTCAAGCTCTTGGTGGCAACGCAGAGACGCTTCCAGAAATTCAGGATGCCTATGATAAAGCCCGTCCGGCCACGCTGGCTGACGGAATCGCCGGCGAATGGAGCTGCTCACGTGTAGCAGGTTCTTACAATAAAGTCACAACAGTGTTCCACGGCAGCTGCGGGACTGCTAAAGAAACAATCCGTTTTAGAAACGATGCCGGCTCCTTAATTGGAAATCTCTCGGCCTACTTTTTTTCAGAAAACACCTTCGCGCCAAATGCCGAACACCAAATGACCAGTCAGCTGAAGTTTCACGCCGGAACTATGGCAGAGCTTACCTACACCGCTACTGTGCGCATGAAGACTGACGGCAGCTTGATTATTTTCTTGCAGCACCCCACCGAGGTGTCCGATGACACCACGACCTATTTTGGCCCCTTTCTCCAGTGCCAAAACGTGAGGCGCTACAGGGAGGGGCGGTGCACTATTCTCTAAAACAGCCGTCAATCAGCTTCTGCAACGCGATGGTGCGATGGCTGCGCACGTTTTTTTCGTGCTCTTTAATCTGGGCGAGGGTCTGGTCACGCCCCTCGGGCATGAATACAGGGTCATAACCATGGCCGGCTTCACCGCGCGGCGGAAACACTAGCCGCCCACGAACCACGCCATCAAAACGTTCATAGTGACCATCTGGCCATGCCAGAACTTGAACGCAGTGAAATGAAGCTTTTGGATTTGCCAAAATCTGCGGGTTGGCCGCCCACAAAGCAAACACCATTTCTCTGCCGCCATGCTCCTTCGTAAATGGAGCAGTGTACACGCCTGGCGCGCCGCCGAGTGCCTCAACTTCAATTCCTGAGTCATCGCTTAGCGCCGGTAGGCCACTTGCAGCAACTGCTGCCTGCGCCTTAAGCAGAGCGTTTTCGAAATATGTCGTTCCGGTTTCTTCGGGCTCCTCTAGGCTGAGCGACGCCGCAGATAAAACTTCGATACGAAAAGGGGCTAGGAGCCCCGAGATCTCGGCGAGCTTACCCCTATTGTGGCTGGCGATGACGAGCTGTTTGCCTTCAAAATGTCTGTGGGTACTCATGGAATGCTACCTATTTTCCTGCCGATTGGTCTACGGCAGAATTCTCGATGCGAGCGATAGTGTTGTTGATGTCTAACATAATGCTCAAGATGGAGTTCGTTTTGGCATGTCCTTGGGCCTCATGGAGACGTTTCAAACAGGCTCAGTAAATCCAGTTAGGGGCACGGTAGCGGAACTGCCAGTAGAGTGAGACTGCTGGGGCGTCTTAGGTTCTTCCAATACCACCGTGGCTGTTGTCGAAACACCCGAATCGGCCCGTCTTGCCGACGCGGTGCTGCTAACAAGTAGCGTCAATCCAAAAAAAACCAAGATCCAATAACGCATTTAAACCTCATTAATTTGCAAATCGCTAACCAGCCATTCACCACCTGGCAATGGGGATTATCCGGGCTTAATTAGCCGAGAAACAATCGGTATCCAAATGGCGATACTTTCCCCTGCCACAATCTAAATGGGGGAAGTCATGAACTCTAGTCACACATGGGCCATGAAGCATGTTTTGGGCGCCGCGATGTTGCTATTTTGCTTGCAAGCGTCGGCAGTTTCACCGGAAGCCAAAGCATCCGAATCCCATGTGACCGAGTTGAAATCGCTGACCAAGCTTCGCACAGTGCTCTCAATAGCCAAGGATACGTGGGCTAGAACCAAGGCCCGTTATGGAAATACCTACTATTATATCAACGTTTCAGATAGCCCCATGAAGACGCGAGCAAGTCTGGAGTTTCAGGCGGTAGAAGGCGGAACTGTTACAAACCGAGAGCTCTGGAACCGTCCATTTTTGGCTTCGAGTAAGTTGGTGGCACCGACTCGCTCTTTAGTCGTTCCAGATGCCAAAACCTACGACACGATGCTTGAAGAATGTGAGTGGAAGGTACTTACACGGGAGCCCAAGTCTAACCAGTTTTTTGTGCGTCTCTTTTCTAGTGGTCTTCTTAAATCCTGCACATCCAAGCCCTGTGGGCCCCTGGCGCATGGGGAGCATCCAGGACCGCGCCTGACTGGGCTTTATTTGGGGAAAGCTGAAGCCATTTTGCAACTCTGGGATCAGCCCGCGATGGCAGACGGCTATGGCTTTACGCTAAACCAATGTTCGTAAAAGCAATCTCATACGTCATTTTCTTGTGCCCGCGGCTATGGTGTTGTCTTTGATTGGCTGAAGTTCGCAGCCCCTTATTGACCCGAGTTTTGGGGCTGCTATTTAGATAGAGCGAAATCCTTTTAGAAATTAAGTATGTCCAAATTCGAGGTAATACATGCGTAAGTTAATGATTTTAGTTCCTTTTTTATGCATGGTCGCGGGCGGCAGCTGGGCCACTAAAGCGCCGACAGGAACGCCCACATTAGTTAAAATGTTTGACGACCTTGAGACCTTAAGCGGCGTGCAAAAAGCGCAAGATGATTTAAAAAAACGCCAGGCCACCTTGGAGGACAAGGGGACAGGCTACCAAGAGCAGATTAAAGCGCTCCATGGGCAGAGAGAATCGCTTCTGTCGCAAACCAAGGGTTTACAGCTGCAAAGGCAAAAGCTTTTGAAGAAACAAGAAGCTTTGCAGCTGGTCGTCAATCAGCTTCAAAATTCGAATCTTAGCCGTGAAAAGATTCTCAGCCTCATGCACAAGCTAAGACACGTCACCGACGTGCGTTTGGATAGAAAACGTGGAAAGGGCAGTCACTACATCCTGTCCATTGGCGCGCAGGTCATCGTTATTCCGAAGGAAATAAAAACCTATCTTATCCAGCAGATTCGGCTTGCTCTGAAAGAAAATGCCGAAGCTAAGGCAGTCATGGCTGGCGCAGCCGAAACGGCAGAAATGGACAGACTCTCGCAATCTCTAGCGGCGAAGCTTGCAGAGCTAAAGCATAAAACCGGTGAACTGACCGAGCGTTATGCAGGCATTCGCCAAGAGCTTATGGAAGCCAGAAAAAGAATGGTTGCACTAAAGAAACTGGCGCGCCAGCACAGCACTTCGCTCATTAAGGGTATAGACAAGCTTGGCCGCGCCAAACTGAAGTTGGTTGAGATCGAAAACGAGTTAGAGCGCTACATCGGCCAGCTTGCCACGCTAAATAAACTCTCAACGAATATGGAAATTATGAAAGACCCGGCAACGGCAAGAGTTGGCAAGAAGATATCGGAGGCACAACAGAAAATAGCCAAGCTGACGCGAAGGAAGGAAAAACTCGCGAGTCTGCTGCAGCATACACAGGCCTCAACGTGCGAAAACGATGGGGTCGACGAAAAGGTGACTTTAGGATGGATTGAGCTTTACATCATCAGCGCACGCTTTACGAAAATCCCTTCGCCGATTCGCTATATTTTCCGTGGCACTCCGGCGCTGCTCGCCATGAAGCACGTTGATGAAGGACTCTACGACGTTGGAAATTTTTCCGAGTTCGTCGATCTAATCATGCACGCATCTGGACTCAAAGAGGCCATCAAAGACTTAACTCCTGGGTGGGCTGAGGTAATGTTTCGATTCTTCTTGAGAAGCCATTTTGAAAAGCACGTATATGACATTGAAATCCAGAATTTCGTTGATTTTGTGATTGCGCGCTGTGTTCCAGCTCAGGGCCCGGGAACACACCCATCCTGAGTGCTCGGTTCCCCGAAAAGAGGATATGCCCTAATCAAGTCACAAGAAAATAAACCGCGGGGGCCATGCCAAGAAAAGCGAGTGCGGCAAGCAGCACCAAGCTTTCTATGCCGGCCCGTTCTCTCGAAAAAATGAAGGCATATATGCCTTTGGCAATGTTGTTGCTGGCGGCGGAAATAAAGACGCTGGTCGCTGCCACCACCGCCGGGGTGCCCGTGCCAGCTGACTGCGTTAATCCCAAAACAAATGGGTCAACGTCTGTGGCGCCCGCGACAATCGCCAGCAAGTAGACACCGGCACTGCCTACGAGCGCAAGCAGAGTAGCGCTCAGCATCATCATGGCCAAAAAAAGTAGCGCAAAGACCAAAGCAGATGAAAGTTCAAGGGGATTTTTCGGTTCGATTTCGATGAATGCAGCAGTTGCTTGATGCGAGCGATAAGTCCATGCAAATCCGCCAGAGAGTCCGACGATACCCAAAACAAGCAAAGATGGTATGACGATGGTTGGCATCGAGCGGCCGAAAATTGCCAATATGACCGCGAGACGAACATACATAACGCCTGAAGCCATTAAAATAGCGCCGGAGAAAAGACTTGCTCTTGCTTGGCCTTGGGAGCGTTTGGCGAGCACAATGCTTGTGAGTGTCGACGAATAGGCGCCGCCAAGCACTGCTGCCGCAAACACGCCACCTTTCTTTCCAAGAAGGCGCTGCAAAATGTAGCTTGCATAAGAAATCCCGCTGATGGTCACCACAATCAACCAGGTTTTGAATGGATTGATGTGAAATGACGTAAAGGGCTTATCCGGCAGAGTTGGTAGAATCACCACGGCCAGAAGCAGGAACTTAGCGAAGGTAAGAATTTCGTCCGGTGGCAGGCGAGTTGCTAAGCCTTCTAGGCTGCTTTTGAGTTCAAGCAAGAAAAGACCAACGACCACCAAGGTGCTCGCTACCCAGAAGTGCTCTTCGAAAACAAGCGCGCCAATGACAAAAGTTAATAGGCCAGAAATTTCTGAAGTAAGGCCATGGGTCGCCGCAACCATGATTTTGTGTCTAAAAGACATCGCCATAAAAGCGCCGACAATCAAAAGCCCTGCAGCAATCGGTGCGGTTTGGTCGTGAGATATCATGGCAACGGAATATCCAAACGCTCCGAGCAGCGGGAAGGTGCGAACACCGCCGAAGAAGGATCCTTTGTTGCTGGCATCGGCCTTATGCTCTTCGCGTTCAAGCCCAATCAGGAACGACAGAAGCAACACCAGTCCAAGTTTCTGAGCCTCAAATGGAATGAAATTAAGAAGCTCTGTTGCCACATGCCCTCCCTGGCTCCCGCGCAATTGCAGCTCAAATACCACGGTAACACAATGGACAATGGCGGATGTCTTGCCCTCTTAGAAACATAAAAAGTGGAGGGACAGTGGTCTTTGGCGGAACCTTTGAGTTAGCTTGAAGAAGAGGGCCTATGCAGAGCAAGTCCAGCGCCTTCGCGGCGTTAAAATCATTTCCCGGTCAAAGCAACGCATTTTATTACGCGCTGTCAGCACTAGAAGATGCCAAGGTTGCGAACATTGGCCGCCTTCCGATTTCGATTCGGGTCATGCTTGAATCTGTGCTGCGCAATTGCGACGGAAAGCGCGTGAAAGAAGATGACGTCACGCGTTTGGCCAAGTGGAAGGCGAGGGGAAAAAATGAAGGCGAAGTCCCTTTCGTCGTATCTCGGGTTTTGCTGCAAGACTTCACTGGCGTGCCGCTTTTGGTCGACCTTGCTGCCATGCGCGACGCAGCCGCGAAGTCAGGTTTTGATGCCGCAAAAATCGACCCCTTGGTTCCTGTTGACCTAATTGTCGACCATTCCGTGCAAGTAGATCGCTCAAGCACGCCCGATGCTTTCATGTTTAATCTGAAGCAAGAGTTTGCGCGCAATAAAGAAAGGTACTCCTTTCTCAAATGGGGGCAGCAAGCCTTTAAAGGTTTCAGGGCTGTACCGCCGGGCATTGGCATTTGCCATCAGGTGAACCTGGAATTTTTAGGAACGGTGGTTTTGGAAAAACCGTCCGAGAAAAAAGGCAAGCTGCTTTACCTAGACACGCTTGTTGGAACCGATTCGCACACGACCATGATCAACGGCCTAGGCATTGTTGGTTGGGGCGTCGGCGGCATTGAGGCGCAAGCCGCCATGCTTGGCCAGCCCGTCACGTTGCAAATGCCGGAAGTCATTGGCGTGCATCTAACGAATAAGCTGCGCGAAGGCGTAACGGCAACTGATTTGACGCTGCGCGTAACCCAAATGCTGCGCAAAGAAAATGTCGTCGACAAGTTTGTCGAGTTCTTTGGTGAGGGCACCGAAAGTCTTAGCGTGGCTGACCGGGCAACCATTGGCAACATGTCGCCAGAATATGGGGCGACCATGGGCTTTTTTCCTGTGGATGAGAAAACGCTGGAGTACCTAAAACTCACCGGCAGATCCGACGAGCACATCGCGTTGGTGAAGGCTTATCTGATTGCGCAGGGTTTGTTCGGGATTCCCAAGAAGGGTGACATCGATTTTACGAAGACACTTGAGCTCGATTTGGCGAGTATTGCGCCATGTGTTGCCGGCCCAAAACGCCCTCAAGATCGCATTGAGTTGCCTGATCTCAAAGATAAATTTCTGGACACACTAAAGGCGCCAGTCGACAAGGGCGGCTATGGCAAAACCGATAAAACATGGCCCACCTTCGCCTTTCATTCAAAAAGCGGCACCGCCACTGCGGCGCCTCACGGCACCGGCGGAAAAGAAGAGCTTGAGAATGGCACTGTGGGTTGGAGCGAGTCTGAAATGGTTGCCAATCGACCATTTGTTCATTCTGCTACAAGTCCCGGTTACTCGGAAGCCGAACCCTGCCATGCTGACATCACTCATGGTACGGTGGTGATTGCTGCGATTACAAGTTGCACCAATACGAGCAATCCGACCGTCATGGTCGCAGCAGGGTTGCTGGCAAAGAAAGCGGTGGAGAGGGGGCTTCGTGTAAACCATGTGGTGAAGACGAGCCTTGCACCAGGCTCTCGTGTCGTGACAGACTATCTGGAAAAAGCTGGCCTCACAAAATATCTCGACCAGCTGGGTTTTTCGCTGGTCGGATATGGTTGCACAACGTGCATTGGCAACAGTGGGCCGCTCGATGACGCCATCGAAAAAGCGGTCAAAGACCAAGACCTTGTTACCGCCAGCGTCTTAAGCGGAAACCGAAATTTCGAAGCCCGCATTCATGCATCTGTTAAAGCCAACTTCTTAATGTCCCCGCCGTTGGTCGTTGCTTTTGCAATTGCGGGCAAAGTCAATATTGACCTTGAGAAAGAACCGCTCGGTAAGGACAAGCAGGGCAAAGAAATCTTTTTGAAAGACATTTGGCCGACATCGCAAGAAATTGCAGACACCGTTAGCAAATGCGTCAATGGCAAGATGTTTCGAGAACGTTATGCGCATGTTGTCGATGACAGCCCAGTGTGGAGTGAGATCAAAGGCGTTAAAGGGAATCAATTTCCCTGGGATGAAAAAAGTACCTATATTCAGGATCCACCCTATTTTGAAGGATTTTCGCAAGATATTCCTGAGCAAAAAGCGCTCAAAAATCTCACATGCCTTGCGCTGTTTGGTGACTCGGTGACCACTGATCATATTTCGCCCGCCGGCGCGTTTAGCGAAACATCGCCGGCCGGAAAATATCTGTTGTCGCTTGGGGTCAAGGCAGAAGATTTCAACAGTTATGGAAGCCGCCGCGGCAACCACAACGTGATGATGCGAGGAACATTCGCCAACGTTCGCATCAAAAACAAAATGGCGGGCGGAAAAGAGGGCGGCTTTACCAAGTTGGTTCCCGACGGAAAAATCGTTCCTATTTTTGACGCGTGCGAGACGTACGCGAAGAAAAAAACGCCCCTCATCGTTTTTGCCGGTGAAGATTACGGCATGGGTAGTTCGCGCGATTGGGCAGCCAAAGGCACGTTGTTGCTCGGCGTGCGGGCAGTGGTGGCTCGCAGCTTCGAGCGCATTCACCGCAGCAACCTGATTGGCATGGGCGTTTTACCGCTCGAGTTCAAAAAAGGGGAAAGCCACGAAAGCCTAGGGTTAACGGGAGATGAAACCTTTTCGATTTCTGGACTTGAAAATGGCGTGAAGCCCAAACAGATGGCGACCCTCGAAATTTATAAAAACGGAAAAAGCTCGAAAACTGAAGTCACGGTTCGCATCGACACCCCCGTCGAGGCCGAATACTACGCACATGGGGGCATAATGCCCTTTGTGCTTCGGCAATCGCTCAAGGGAAAGCCCTAGAGCAGCGTTTTGAGGGGGGTATTTATGTCTTGGGTTTGCGTTCGCGCAGCGAACACGGAAGTCGTTTTGCGCCTAGGCCTGCTGCTAACAATTGCAATGGGAGCTTTTTTTAGCCAACCAGTCAATGCATCGGCCAACGATGCTTCCAAGCATTTGCGAGTTGAGGAACATCTTAAACTGGACGACGGCGCGTCAGAAAAAACAGCAACCACATATGGAAAGCTGACCGATGAAGTCGTTCCAACATTCGATAAAAAAATTCTGGCCACACTAATTCCGCAAATCTGCTGGACAGAGAAGAGAGTTTTAAATCCCGAAGAACTTGCCCGGGTGGAGTTCCTTTTGAAAGAAGGTGCACTTGTTGACGAACCGAACCATGGGTCAACGCCGCTAATGTTTGCGGCCCAGCGTGGAGATTTGCCACTCGTTAAGCTGTTGCTAAATCGCGGTGCCAATGCAGCGCTGCGCGGAGGGGCAGGCACAACGGTTCTCCAATTTGCGGTGCAAGCCAACAACATGGGTCTTTTCGCTGAAGTTTATAATAGAGCGCCAGATGCCAAAATTTTATCGACGCTCGTTCGCTGGATCAGTGGCAACCAGAAACGTGTCGCTACTCCCGAGGAGTTGGCCATGATCGAAGGCCTTCTAAAGGCGGGCGTGGTGGTAGATGAGCCCGAAGCATCATTTGGCTCAACGCCGCTCATGTTTGCAGCTCAGCGTGGCGATTTGCCGCTTGTTAAACTATTGCTGAAACACGGTGCGAAAGCATCTTTGCTTAGCAACGCAGGCACTTCCGTTCTGGATTTCGCCATGCAAGCCAACAGTGCTGAGCTTGTGGCTGAAGTTTATGGCAAAGCACCAAATCCAAAAATTCTTGCGACGATTATCCCGTCAATCAATGGTGTGCAGAGGCGCGCGTTAAATACCGCCGAGTTGGCGAACGTTGAAGCACTTCTGACTTCCGGCGCGTTTGTTGACGAGCCAGACCCCACCTGGGGTTCAACGCCGCTCATGTTTGCAGCCCAGCGAGGAGATTTGCCGCTTGTTAAACTATTGCTGAAACACGGTGCGAATGCATCTTTGCTTAGCAACGCAGGCACTTCCGTTCTGGAGTTCGCCATGCAAGCCAATAGTGCTGAGCTTGTGGCTGAGGTTTATGGCAAAGCACCAAATCCAAAAAATCTTGCGACGATTATCCCGTCAATCAATGGTGTGCAGAAACGCGCTTTAAATGCCGCCGAGTTAGCGAACGTTGAAGCACTTCTGACTTCCGGCGCGTTTGTTGACGAGCCAGACCCCACCTGGGGTTCAACGCCGCTCATGTTTGCAGCCCAGCGGGGAGATCTGCCGCTTCTGAGACTGTTGCTTAAGTACAATGCGAATCCTCTAATCGTGAATCCGAGAACTCAAAAAACTGCGTTTTCGTACATAGAAAATCAAGCGGAGGTTTCGCCAGTTCTTCTGGAGCTTTCAAAGGCAGTGGCTTGGGCCACAATGTTTCAAGCTGCTAAGGGCACGGGGTCAGGGGCCGCTGCAAGCGGAACTTCAGCTCCATAGGCTCCTGCCAAGGCTGTCGGCGATCTCTGTCGCAAAGTGACCGCGAGTCTTAAGCATGCGGCCGGCAGACAGATGGGCCGACACACCAAGGAGACAAGCCTCGAAAGCCGTGCTTGTCTGAGCGACGAGTGCGGCGATGGCGCCGCTCAAAACATCGCCGCTGCCCGCAACGCTTAATGCGGGCACGCCGCCTTCAACAACGGTCGGCGCCTTGTCTTTTGATACGACGATGGGATCTGCGCCTTTGAGTACCCATATGACTTCGGCAGACGTGTTGATTGGCAGGGATGCCAGCTTAAGCGCTGCTTTAAGTCGATCAGCTTGAACTGCTTCTGTGGAAAGCTTAAGCAGCCCGGCTGCTTCTTTGGGGTGTGGGGTCGCGATGATCGTCGCATCGGAACGTTTGTTTTTGCTCGCTCCAAGAAGAAGGGGGAGCGCATCGGCATCAACGATGATGGTGCCGTTCTTCTTTAGCGCCAAATTAAAAATCGCCTTGGCGTTCGCAAATCTGCCGGCCGACTTGCCAACCCCTGGGCCAATGACAATCGCCGTGAAGCGGTCAATGTGGGCCGTAATACTTCGCACTGGCAGGGACATGACCTCAGGCTGACGCGGTAGCGAAGAAGCTTTGGCCGGGGTCAGCAGGGTCACCGCTCCTGCACCCGCTCGGTACGCAGCATAAGCACACAGGCGCGACGCTCCGGCCAGCTCATGGATCCCTTCAAGCACGGCGACGGAGCCAAATGTGCCTTTGTGGGTATCGCGCCCATGCTTTAGGAGAAGCGAGCGTAACGGTTGGTTGGCCAGGGGGATTGTCTGTGCGACAGACTTGTGGTGAAGATTCATGAGCGCGGCCTCTAAGTTGGCGTCATCAAATATGGCCCAAGTGCATGGCCACTGTCCAGCCCGGCTTAGCGTAGATGATTTGCGCTGTGCTGAGAGATACGTTTCAGGTTGATTGAGCCTGGCCGATGTGCTTTTGGATGATGCGTAAGCATTCACAAGAACGCCCAACACATCGAAAGGAACATCAATGCGCCGAACTAGAGTCATGCTTGAAATCCTCTTGGCCTGCATTTCGCTTCTAGTGTGCTCATGCGGACAATTACAAACAGAGCTCGTGCGGTCAAACGACGCATCTGAATTGGTCCTTGCAGACATCGCCGATCAAAATAACATTGCCACCGTCGACGTCAGCGAAGACGTCGATCTCGCGCTGGGTGCGTTCGCTCATGCCTTTTCTAAAGTGCCCGATGCCAAACTCATCCAGCACTTCGGAGAAAGCAAAGATGTTAAAGCTTATTACAGGAAACTTCTTGCCGACGAAGATGTAGGCCCGTTTCATGAAGGAAAACTGCGATGGGTAAGAGCCTACATGCAAAAGAAATTAGTGGCCTTCATGAGCATCGAGCCGAATTATCACGGACCACACCGTGTTTACGTAAGTACGCTGGCTGTGGATCCCGCATTTCAAGGTATGGGCGTTGGCCGTTCGCTGCTTGACTCCATAAAGAAGAAATGGTTTCCAGACACTCAGGAAATTGTTTTGATCGTCAGAAAAATCAATGACCGCGCAATAGGGTTTTATACGAAATTTGGTTTTGCGCCGGCGCCCGAGATCGACACGCCGCTGCTTGGGCCAACTGAAAATTGCCAATGGATGCGCTGGCGGGCCGACGCGGGCTGAGGTTAACCGCCGATTTGCTGCTGTTTAAGGGCGTTCACCTCGTCCTGCAGCGAGGAGGGTACCGTCGCATGGTAGGGAGCTAAATCGACAGCGCCCTCTTTCAAACCAAAGGTTACTGTCCCACCGGTTAGCGTTCCGTCAAGGACTTGCCCTATCAACTTAAATACTACAACATCAGATCTTTTCAGCACCGAGCTGAGCAATGCATCTCGATATTCAGGCGTCACTCTTGCCCAGTCTGTATCCGCTCCAATCACCAGGCAAGAATTGATCGACAAACACAAAGACGCCGATACGAGCCCAGCTGGGCCTGCCACGGGCATGATGATGTCTGCACCTTGGTTGATGAGATCTTGTGTCAGCATACGGGCCTTGTCATTGGAGGTAAAGTCGCCCAGAAATAGCCCGTTTTCCCCATCCCATCCAAGTAACTGAACCGCGGCACCCTTAGACTGATTATAATTCTCGATGCCGTTCTTAAATCCGTTCATGAATGCAGTTACCGTAGGAATTTTCATGCCGCCGTACGTGGCGACTTTTCCTGTCTTGCTCATGCCTGCTGCAAGATAGCCCGCAAGAAAGGCGGCTTTATCGACTTGAAATAGCACTCCAGTAACGTTGGGCGCATTGCTTTCGGCATCGATCAAAATAAATTTCTGACTTGGATTGGCCAAAGCCATTTGGTTTGTCACCAGCCCCATCGTGTAGCCTGCTGTGACAATTAAATCCGTGTTTTCATCAATGAGTCGCTGAATAGCTGCCTGCTCGCCATCCTCATTTTTCGGCACCAAGCCTCGAATCTCGACGCCATATGTCTGCCCAGCCCTGGCAATGCCTTCCCACACACTAAAATTGAAAGACTCGTCATCGATTGTCACATCGTCCGTGACCTGGCCAACAGAAATGGTTTGGCCGCCACTGACTAATCCTTGTTCAGACGCCGATTTTTGGGCGCACGCCGTGCATAGCTGGAGACAACAAAATAGTAAGGAAATTTTTTGCATGGTGATCCTCGATATTTCTAAATGTAATCGACATTGACCATGTAATGCAATTTAGGGGCTTGTTCCCGAGCCGAAGTGTATGTGCGCTTCAAGTCGCCCTGCCACTGGCACACACGCGCCGCGCACCGCTTGATGAAGCGCCAAAATACCCCTTAGACAATCCGCCTGTTGTTATTGAGCATGGTGGTAATATCTGAACTGGGGAGATCCGAATGCAAAAAAAATCAAAGGTGAAAAATACGAGAAGAATTTATCTATACGCGTTCAGACACAATTTCTGCAGCGCAATCTCTTGAATACGCCAAAGAAAAGGGCCTGCTTTTTTACCCGCGCGAACAATTCAGCAAACTAAAAAGAGAAATACATTGATGAAGGGCGCCGGCTACATCGCTTCTAATTCGTCATCGCTCAGTACACCGCTTGGCGTGAACTCAGTATGCTGAACCTTGTCGCGCAGTGCGCTGCCAAGCCCGGCGATGGTGTTTGCCCAGTTGTCAAAGCGCTGCATTCCCAGCTGATTAACTCCGAGATCCGCGAAGGATTGTAACTAATTTGTTTTTTGTCATGCTCCAAGCAAGTTTAGCATTAAAGGCTTTCAACAGTATCCGAATTCTTGAAGGTATGATTTGGTCTACAGTGCAATGTGGAAAGGAATCAAATCTCGCTTGCTTTCCTCGCGTAGTCTGCCATAGGTCCGTGCGACTTGCTGCCTGAACATGCGGCAACAATGGAGTAAGAATGAAAACGAATAAATTGTTTAACCCGCTCTTAGTTCTCGCGCTGGTGTTTACGGCGACTGCTCCTGCATGGGCCGCACGGACAATACCCGATGGCGATCGCTCCAATTCAAGCCCCAGCTCAAATTCGAGCTCAACCCTGAGTGATGGTTCTGTTTCTAGCGTCAGCGACAGCTCAAGTTCGGTGGCGCTGCATGTGTTGGCGACAGTGCTTATGACCGGCAGCCGAGATGGCGAGACTAAGAAAAGTACTGTGCCCTCTTCAGACGCCAGTTCGTCCTCATCAAGTCAGCGGTTATTTGATGAAATGCAGGCTGCTCTAAGTGCAACTCCGAGATGGCCAGGATCAGATATAATGATGGACGAAGAAGAAATTATGGGCTGTAACGCCCATTCAGCTCACGTCACTCGCACTGGTTATGCGTATGCTAGTTATGATTTTGTCGTATTCCGTAAGACAATCTTTCGCGTCAAATTTGGAAACAAAGACAAAGAAGTAATATGGCGTCGCATTTCGGCAAAAGTGCCACCATTCGTTCATGCATCGTTCACGTTCGGCGAGGTTCCTGACGGCACATGTGAGCTATCGGTTATTAACTGGCCCAAATTCGATATCGAAGGAAAATTAGGGAAATAGTTCTACCACCATCCCGTGGTAGTTCCGATGTTCTGCATCGAAGCCTCAAAGGTTTGCAGACGGGCGCTGCGACCAGAAAGATACAGCAAAGCCTGGCTCATGGCGTCGACCTGGTCGTCATGGATGCTTGCACCGAAGTGCACCAGCTCTTCGATGAAGGCAGGCACCCAGGACTCACCATTAGCTTCACTGTCAATGTCGTTGTCGGGCCCTGGGACGAATACATTGCCAGCTTCCCACAACGGTTCTATCGCGTTTGCACGCGCTTCTTTGCCGCCGAGCGGTTCAACTAACAACAGCCCGGGTATTTTAGCCTTCAGCATGTCGACAACTGCAGGCCCATTCGCTTTGGCTTCAACCAGCTTGGTGAGGGCCAGCGGCCATTTCAAACTCATGGTTTCTATAGCCCGCAGCGTACCGCTGAAGCTCATGCGGGCACGCACTTGGTCTAGCAGGAAATACTGAGCGCCGCAGGTGCCCCAGACTTGGCCAACCACGTAGTCGCTCGTGTCGGCATCCTTGAATGTGCAGTCCCAGCTCATAAGCAACGTTGTGAAACGCGGCAGGCCGCCTTGTTGCCAGTGCTGCACCCATTCGCGCTTGAATAGGCTGCCCGACAGCGGTGTTGGCCGCTGCTGTAATTGCGCGGCGGCGCCACGCGAGCCGAGTTCTTTCTTCAGGCGGTCGCATCACGCTCGATACCTACAGCCATGTTCTGCCTTCACTCCAAAAGGAAGCTGCTGCCAAACTCGACGCCATGTTTACCCGGGTTTCTTAGCAGGTTGTGGAGCTCACGACCCAACGGCAAACGCTGTGGGCCCCAAGGAAGTACCCGAGAGGTTGTTCCATATTGGGCTTTCACCCAAAATCTCCAGATTGGCTGTACATAGGCTGTACCAACGCCAGCGTTTACCTTTTTTCGAACATTCAGACTGCTAAAGCAATTAGGCCCTATGCGGGTTATAGTTGGTGCTCCCAGTAGGATTTGAACCTACGACCCCAGGTTTAGGAAACCTGTGCTCTATCCCCTGAGCTATAGGAGCATGGTGCTTCAAGGTTTCCCTTTGCCATCCCGGGCGCTTTGCGTCAACAGTCAGCCGCCGGCGAAGCGCGTGCTAACCGCGGGCAGAAGTCAGGTAGAGCTCAGGATTGTCTGGTGTGCGATTTTTTCTAACTTGGAAAAACAATGCTGGTGACTGGTATTGAGGATTGTTTCCCACCGTGCCGATGACAGCCCCCTCGCTTACCTTCGCGCCTTGCGCCACCTTGATTTCATTCAAATGGGCATAGACGGTAATGAAGGGCGCCACATGGCCAATGATAACGACGTTTCCGAAAAAAGTGTTGTCATCGCCAGCGTATAGCACCGTGCCCTCTGCGGCGGCTTTCACTTGGGTGTTGAGCGGTGCTCCAATGGTCAGGCCTTCGTGGAGTTTGTCTGAACTGGCATTGAAATTTTTAAGAATCACGCCGCCGGTTAGCGGCCACTTGAGTGAAATGTTCTTGGAGCCGTTGGCGCTGTCAAATTTGGCGTTGTATTTTGCGATTTCATCAAGGCTTGGAGTTTTTGGATTGCCCGCAGCCGATTGAGCATTCGCGTTCGCCGCCTTCTTGGTCGCTCTAGCACCGGTGCGCTTTGGCGTGGGGACAGACGAAACTTTCGTGGATTTGCTCTTGTTGCGTGGCTTATGCGCATGCATGTGGGCACACCCGCTGCTCACCAAAAAAGCCAAGCACAAAAGTATTTTCAAAACTCGTTCCCGCATTGCCTCAAGTCATCCTCAGCGAATAAAGTTTCTAGGCAAAGTCTCGTGATTTTGTTCATTGTAGCCGTCAAATAATGACGAAGCAGGAAAATGGTCAATGCGAAGCTTGGCCGCCCAAGGAAGCAGGTGTTTAGCTGTCATACGCACTTCAACTGGAGTAACCGTGATGTACCCATCAGCGATGGCCTTGCAATCGGTGCCCGGTAGATCTCGGTAGCCATGCCAGTGGCCGCCAATCCAATAATAAGGCCGGCCGTGCGGATCCGTTCGTTCGTCGACTTCAGCGGCGTACTCATGGTGGCCGAGCACCGTGACCGCAAAGCCACTCTGCGTCAGGCGTTTAGGAATGTTGACGTTGAGCAAGATACCAGGAGGGGGCGGTGTCCTAAGGACCGCGGTTGTCAGGGAAGTCGCAAATTGCGCGCTGCTGTCGAAGTTCTGGCCATGCGTGGCCACCAGCGAGAAGGCGATACCCGGGATGCCCAGGAACACGCCTTCCATGGCGGCCGAGACGGTACCCGAGTAGACGACGTCATTACCGAGGTTTGCGCCATGGTTGATGCCGGACACAACAATGTCTGGGCGCCTGTGCCGCAATATATGGTTGACGGCCATATAGACGCAGTCTGTCGGCGTACCGTCGATGGCAAACACTGCAATGTCACCATGCTCGGTCTTGATGGGGGGCTTTTCGAACACTCTTAAGGGGCGGCCCAGCGTCATCGAGTGGCTTGTGGTGCTTTGTTCGGTTAGCGGCGCCACCATAACGACGTCGCCGATGGGGGTCATTGCCCTGGCAAGGGCCTGAATGCCTTCGGCTGCAAAACCATCATCATTGCTGACCAATATGAGCGGCTTGTTGGTCGTGCCGTTTGTGCTGTTTACGCTGTCCATGCAGGGCTGCTACCAGATGCAGCCCACCAATAAAAGAGTTATGCGGCCTAACACGGCCGAGCACAGACTAGGGCTGCAAGAGACCCGCGGCTTCCTGATCAAACTTTTTTGCTCCATTAAAGTCAATTGGGCCAGTGAAGCTGGACCGCGACGATGTACCACCCGAATAAAGGATTGCGGGCTCCGTCGGAAATGTCTTTGGGAATTCAAAATCCAATAGCTTGCCGTTGTCCGCTTTTATGTGGAACAACAGGGTCGTGGTCGTTTGGCGGTGAAGACTTAATGTGGTGTTAGGTATTGCCGCCTTTGCAGCCAGCAGCCCCAGCGCGAAATTGAGCGCGTCTCTGTTTGCCACATACCATTGCTTTGGCAACTTGCCGAGCGCCTCATACTCAAATTGAGTGCCGATCAAATACAATGTTGTCAAATGCGCCGTCTGAGGAGTCAACGTGAGCGGATACCACACCGCGGGCGAACCCACCCATGCCGTGTCGCTCTCATCCCTAAAAAACACGTACAGTCTGATGCGCACTTCTTTTTGATCTGGCCAAATATGGGCAAGTGGCATGAGAAAAAACAGTCTTCCAAGACCTCCGGCGGATTCGGGCCTCAGCGTGTTGTTCGCAGTTTGGACATCGCCGCCGCTAGGGTAGAGCAGACTGAAGCGTTTTTCGACAGATGCGTATATGTGGTGTGAATGCCAGGCGCCGTTATTTTCCCATTCAAGAGGGCGTCGACTAAAAAAAACGAGCTTTTCTGCGAAAGTGTAGTCGATATAAACGGCTGCTGTAGAAATTTGCGGTGCATTTCCAGGACCCGTTGCGTAATAAATTTGCAGTCTGCCCGTCGGCGACGGCGCGCCGGTCACTCCATTCGTAAAAATAAAGCCGCCGCTTTCGAGCGGATTGGTTTCTCTGCCTATGTAGCCCTTAAGTGCCTCACGCTTCATGGCTTCAAGAACCGGCTCTGTGATGGTGACATCTGGGAATTTAGCCCGCAACGCATCAGCAGTCGCCGCTTCATCGAACGTCACACCGGGTGTGCCATTCTTTTTAGGATTTTCCGCGATCACTTTCCAATCTGGGAATGTGGGATCTGTGGGCACCGGCGGCAGTATCGTCTCCTGCGGTGTTAGGACAGATGCCGGGGTTGGTTGGGGCGTTGGGGTTGGAGTTGGAGTTGGCGTTGGTTCCGGTGTTGGCTGATTGCACTGTAGGCTGGTGAGTGCGCCCGCCAGAATAAAGGCAAGCGCAGAGTAGCGTCTTAATGTAATTGGTGACATGTTAATTCCTTTCAATTTCTTGCGCCGCCCTGAATACTTTGAACCATGGTAAATGCCGTTCCAATCCGACCATAGCATGCAAAACATAGGCTCATTTATCTGCCATGCATTTGAGTCGGTAGTCAGGCGTTTCCCTGCAATTCAGCTTTTGTTCCAGATCGACTCACAAGTTTGGGTCCTTTGACGAAGATCCTAAGCATGCTCAAAAGGAGGGCTGAACGTGCTAAAAACCGATCATCTTCATGCCATTAGCCAGGCGCCTGGTGGTTTTTCACTGGACCTAACAACAAGAACAATGGATGTTTGCAATCTGGAAGGTACCCGGGAGTTTCAGGATGAATTTCTGAAGGGGCCGGCCGCTGTGGCGGCATGGCATGATCATCTAGAGAGAGCACGCGCCGGGCTGGCCAAGCAACCTGGCGATAGCCGCTTAAGCCTATTGGGCAATACCTTCGATAGTTTTGTGGAGGGCGGTGCCTACGGTGGAGCCCTAATTGGTGCACTTGTAGGACGGTGCATCATGCTCGGCCCGGACGTTTTGGTTGGTTTTGGACCAAACGAGCGAGATCCCAGTCGCAACGGACTTGAACCAGTGGCAAATGGTGTGGCGGGCCTGGCCGTCAAAGGTGCCATTGCTCTGGCTGGCGCATTGGGTGAAGTTGTTGGCACGGCAAATGGACTGCTTGTGGGTGCCCTAACCTGCCCTTTTGCTGGGCTGACGGGCCGATCTGGCGCGACGTGGGTTAGCGAATCGATGGAGCTCGGGCGAAAGAGCGTTTCAAGTGTTGTCACAATCGGCGCTGGAGCAGCGGCCGGTATGGCACTTGGGGCGGTGCGTGCTCTTTCGGTCAGCACCAAACTGATTTGCCAAACCGTTGGCCTGATGATCGGCGGTGCACTTGGGATCCTTCTTGGCCCGATTGCAGGCGGTATTCGCGCGGCTATCAATCGCTAGCTTGCGGGTATTTGGGGGTCGTCCATCGCATTTGGTGCGCCACTTGACATGAGGCAAAAACACCGCGCAGATTGTGGCGCGGTGTTTTCTGAAACGCAGATAACTGCATTTCTATCAGAAATGAGTTTTTAAGCCGCTTTTCTGCGAGCTCGGCGTTTTGAAGCGCTTTTTTTGCGTTTGGCTGCCACGCGTTTTTTCGCCGCGGTTCGCTTTTTTGCAACCTTTCGTTTCTTCGCAACCTTTCGCTTCTTCGCTGCGGTTCGCTTTTTGGCTGCGGCTGATTTATGTTTGACTGTTTTATGGGCTTTTTTGCTATGTTTTACCATGGTAGTCTCTCTCCTTTTTACACCCCCATCGTTTGAGCGCAGGGCTGCCCTTGCTTTAATATCTAGCGATCATGTTTACAGCTGAAATGTGGGCAAACCTTTGCCTCTACACCCATTTTCTTTGGGTTTTGTTTGTTGTGCTCGCTGTGCCATGCATCGTGATTGGCGGCCTGAGGGGCTGGGGCTTTGCCCGAAATCCAATTTTTCGCTGGGTACATTTGGGCATGATCAGCGTGGTCGTTTTTTTAGAGATCACCCGATCACCGTGCCCGCTGACAGTGTGGGAAAATCAACTGCGCGAACTTGCCGGCGATAAGGGTTACCCAGGTACGTTCATGGCCCAATGGGTGTCCAGGATCCTCTATTACGATTTTCCAAGATGGGTTTTCACGCTCACGTACTGCTTGTTCGGACTGCTCGTTGTCGTGTTGTTTTTTGTGTGGCCGCCGAGAAGAAAGCGGTGACCAATCATGTGAATTTTGGTCGGAGCGACAGGATTTGAACCTGCGACCCCTAGACCCCCAGTCTAGTGCGCTACCAAGCTGCGCCACGCTCCGATTAAGGGCCAACATGCGGATCAACAAGGCAATTGTCAAGGCCTTGAGGCGCACAACATTTCGCCAAAAAACGACAACATAAGGAAGAAGCCTTAAGGCTTTCAGCTCTCAGCGCCAACGCCTGAGGACCTTAGGGACTTACAAAGGGAGGGGCATATGCGACACATCGGAGGTCTTTTTTGCGCGGGGATATTGCTGGCCTTGGCGGCCTGCGGTGGGTCAACAGAAAGCCCAACATATGATGCCGCGGGTCATGCGGACGCCAACGACCGAGCGGAAATTCGCCTAGGCGAAGTCCCAAAACTAATTACGAATCGGAAAGACCCTAAGAAGAGCCCGGCCAAGGCCGCGTTTGAGGGCCACCATTGTTCGCCCCAGTTAAACGACGCCGGTTTTGATCAGAGCGATTGTGCGAGAGACTTGGTGTGCGTCCCAGATGCATTGGATCTTGGCGAAGGTACCTGCCGCGTGAGCTGCGACCATGGTGGCACCTGCCCCAAAGGGCGCAGCTGTCAAAAAATGTTCACCAGCAATGGTCTTGGATACGGCGAATTTTGCCTGCCTGTGCAGCAAACGAGAGACGAGGCCTGTAGTGCATTTGAATCGGAGAACGCCTGCGACGATGGCATGACGTGCATGGCCGGTTCTTTTGCTAAAGACAAGAAAACGGGCGAAAGCCATTTTACGAGCCTGATATGCCGGGCAACGTGTCAGCCCGGAACACCCAATGCCGATGCTTCTTGCCCCCAAAAACCGGACCCGGAGATTTGCATTCGGGCCAGTTATGACGCAGGCAAGGCGAGAGGCTTGTGCGTGGTGCCAGTGCCGCTCGCCAAGGCCTCTGACATTCGGCTGTCAGGTCGCTATGTAGGGCCTACGTGCAATGAGCGTCATGGCCATCACTTTTGTGACCGCCGAAGCTTTGAAAAAGGCGACGATAAGGCCGAGGCTCAGTGCGTGGGTGGCGAGCATGGAGGCCCGGGATTGTGCCTTGCCGTTTGCGGCCAAGAGGAGCTCGATGAAGACAGCGACGGCAAGCTTGATGGCGATGAAAAGGGTTTTTCTCTTAAGTGTCCGGCGGGCTATGAATGCAGCAAGCGTCTTCCAAGGGCTTTGGGTATCGTCCGACTAAAATACAGGGCCGACAAACCCGAAAAAGTGAAAATCTGTAACACCGCGCTGTGTAAGCGAGGCAAACCCTGCCCACACCAGTGCGGAAAGGGAGATAAGAGCGAGTGCTTGCCCAAAGAGCCTGGCATGACGAGCCCCGAAGGCTATTGCGGGGTGGTCATAGGGCATTGTGAAGCGGTTGGGCTGTCAGAAGCAAAAGATTTGTTCTGATTGGTGGTTGATCTTTTGGCATATTTCTGCCACTAAACTGCAGTATTGAAGCTTTGTATATGTGACTTAAGGATCAGACCATGCAAAACCTCCTTCAAACAATTGAGCAAAAAGAAGTCCGTAGCGACCACCCAGCGTTTCGCGTTGGCGATACAATCCGGGTTCACTTTCGTATTAAAGAAGGTGAAAAAGAGCGCGTTCAGGTGTTTGAAGGCGTGTGCATTGCCCATCGCCGCGGCGGCGTAAAAGCTTCTATCGTGGTGCGCAAAGTCAGCTTTGCCCAAGGCGTCGAGCGTATTTTCCCGCTTTCAAGCCCCCGTATTGAGAAGATTGAGATCGCTCAAGCGGGCGAAGTGCGCCGTGCCAAACTGTACTACCTGCGTGACTTGCGTGGTAAGAAGGCCCGAATTCGCGAGCGCAAAGACTTCTCAGAAGCCGGCGCTAAGGCTTAAAGCTGCTCAAGACTCTTTCTTTGGTTAAAGGGCTTGGCCAATGGCGGCTGGTTCTTTCGATGCGTTGGCTTGGTATAAAACAAACAGAGCTTTCGCAGTAGGTATTGATGAAGCTGGACGCGGGCCCCTGGCAGGGCCCGTTGTTGCAGCTGCGGTCATATTGGACCCCAAAAGGCCCATTAGGGGCTTAAAAGACTCCAAGATCCTGACAGCCAAAAAGCGCGAGAAACTCTACAAGCTGATTCATGAGCGGGCCAAAGTGGTCGCCATTGCAGAGGTCGGCCCGGACCAGATTGATCGTCTCAATATTTTTAGGGCATCGCTCAAAGGCCACAGCGATGCTTTTGCCAAACTTCGCTTAGAGTTTACGGAAGAAATAAGCGGCGTTTTGGTTGATGGAAACGCCCTCCCTATGCTTCCGCTTGGCGTTCCTGCATATGCGGTGGTCGGCGGTGACGGGATTATTCCGGCTGTCATGGCGGCATCTATTGTGGCCAAAGTTTGGCGGGATCGCATCATGGTTGAAGCGGCAAAGCTGTATCCGCTATACGGTTTTGACGAGCATAAAGGATACGCCACCGCCCAGCATTTGGACGCGTTGGCCAAGCACGGCCCTTGCCCCATTCACCGACGAAGTTTTACGCCGGTTGTCCAACCCAGCTTAGATTTTGGACCGGGTACCTTGCCGGGCGCAGAGGTTCTATTTGGAGAAGGACACTAAGAACACTGCTGACACTAAAGCCGACAAACCGCTTCATTTAGTGCGCGGCGCTGAAGCCGAAGATGCAGTGGTTCGCTGGCTATCAGACCGCGGCTTTAAGGTTGTGGAGCGCAACGTTCGATTTAAGGTCGGTGAAATTGACATCATCGCCTGGGAGCGAGATGTTTTGTGTTTTATTGAAGTTCGCAGCCGTGACAAAAAAACCACGTACAGTCCTGCGGAAACGGTGGGCAACAAAAAGCAACATAACCTCATAAGGTCCGCCCAATTGTATTTGCAATCGCGCATGCGGAAACTGCCGCATTGTCGCTTTGACGTTGTGTCTGTGCGCGGCTATGGCGACAGCATGCAGATCGAGCACATTCGCAACGCGTTCGAAGCAGAGCGCGCGCCCAGAAGTCAAAAGGGGAGTCCATGGCAGGGATATTGAGTGTCGTGTGCACACCCATTGGCAACTTGGGGGACCTGTCGCCGCGTGCCAAGGACATTTTGCTAAACAGTGCAGTCATATTTGCTGAAGATACCCGCCACAGCGAGTCGCTGCTGCGCGCCATTGGCGCGGATTTAAAGCGCGTCAAACTGGTTTCGCTCAACCAGCAAAACGAGCTTGAGCGTGTTCGGGTCGTGGCAGAGCGATTGAAAGCGGGCGACAATGTGGCTCTCATTTCTGATGCTGGCGCGCCCGCCATAAGCGATCCGGGCGGTCGCCTGGTCGAAGAAATCGCCGCCAATGGGTTTCAGGTCAATGTCGTACCCGGGCCGTCGGCCCTAATTGCAGCGCTTATGGGTGCGGGCCTCAACACGCATCGCTTCACCTTTCTTGGATTCTTACCAAAGAAGGGCAAGGCGCGGGAGCAACTCGTACTTGAAGCGGCTAAAACGGGCGGTGCGCTTGTGCTGTTTGAAACCGCTGTGCGCATGGAAGAAACGTTGACAGACCTGTTTGACCTGCTTGGAGCACGGCGCGTTGTCGTAGCGCGGGAGTTGACCAAACTGCATGAGACCTTTCATAGAGGCATGCTGGGCAGCGAAGTTGTGCCTGCTTTTGTCGCGCGCGGTGAGTGCGTGGTTGTCGTAGATGCTGGCGAGACTTATGGCGCTAAGGCGCAAAACAAAGCGAATGCGACAGATTTTACGAACGCCAGCCCAAAGCAACGCGCCAAGATGCTCGCTGAGTTGCTTGGCATTGACACCCGCGTTGCGTACAAACTCTTGACGCAACTGGATTCGGACTAAGCTTAAGGCGCGCTAGACACGAAGGTTGCTCCCACTGCATCAATCACCCTCACGCGTTCTGTGAGGGCGATGTCGAAATAGGCGGGGTTTCCCTCCTTGTTGGTTCCTTCCACTCGAACGACGCCGTTAGAAAATACAGCCGCCACCGTGGCTATAGTATACGTGCTCTTGCTTAAAACAATTTCACATCGCGTCCCTTTGCGGTACATCCTCCCCCTGAATGCATACTCCTCGACGACGCGACCCAACAATGGCGCTCTTCCTCCGCCGCCTAAATCCCATTCTTGGAGCATCTCAGTTCTCCAGAAAAGCTCTCGTTGTCCATCGAATCTCAATGGGTAAAAATTGACGGCGTATTGTTGTCCCATGCTTGGGCACATCGAAGCGGTGACAGAATGGCAAATACCCGTTGCGACGCCTCCAGCGTCGGATTTGATGGCAATGAGCTCGTCTTCTGCTGGAAGATGGTTCGAGCTTACGTCTTTATTTTTGTTAAGCCACCGCTCAATAGGCAAGAGGGGCGGCGGCAAAGAAAGAACAGCCGTGGCCGCGGGCGCGGGAGCTTTTGTTTCCGCAGGAGGCTCATTTTGTTCACATGTTCCACAAGCCACAGCCGCGTCAGTCGCAAGGGCTAGCCCCATGGACAAAATGAGCAAAGTGTATTGGTTGCTAACATGCATGTTCAGATCCCTGCCGTGCCGTATTGGCCTTCGCGGCATAATGATGGCAAGCTGCTGTAACAAGAAAATGCAGTGGAGCAAAGCGTCATGAAGCCACACAACCGCCATCGGAGATTTTTAAGCGCACCAGCAAAGCCAACCGCCGCATGTAATCGCGGGTCCCTGCGGCGCTACGTGTTGGAATACAACCATCGTCATAATAGGACCTCCAACTTTGGTCCCAGACTACCAAAGTGAGTCTCAATTCCGCGCCAAATTTAATCGTCGGCTCTAGGAAAAAAGTGCTCTTTCACACCTAGACCCAGAAATTTGGCCATGGCTGATTGCCCTTGTCATTAGGGCTCGTGTTAGGCTC
>Ga0207146_10060_pt1 | contig 28426 bp, 15 predicted proteins | sample Alteio_BWMinHeat_36_FD_153539 | JGI IMG/M metagenome (GOLD analysis project Ga0207146, IMG submission 153539) | Enriched cells from forest soil in Barre Woods Harvard Forest LTER site, Petersham, Massachusetts, United States -... | ecosystem: Environmental > Terrestrial > Soil > Temperate forest >...
TGCTCGCTTCGTAAACACAAACAACGTGAGCGGAAACCTCACTCAGCCTGACATAACTTGTGTGCCCCAGTTTCCGGCAACCCGCGGTGCGGGAACGGTAGGTGGTACGACCGATTGTTTCGAACCCGCTCGAGCCAAAGCGGGGCGCGACTTGGACGCCCGGTAGCCCCGTTTCGAGAATGCAGGTCACATGTAAAGGAGGGGAACATGAAATCCAGAACGTTGAAGGGCGGTACCGCAAATGACGTTGTTAACAGCACTGCAGACATTAGTTTGCCGCCGCGTCAGAACTGTGCGGCGACACAGTAGATAGGCCACAGGAGTTGCCATGAACATGCTTTCGTGTCGTCAGGGAGCAGCACATGGGGCGCCGACTTTGGTCGTCGTCCTGCTGGCGCTCGTCGCGACGACGGCGCAAGCGCAGACCTTCACTGTGTTGCACACATTTACCGGGGTGCCGGACGGAGTATGGCCGCAGGGAGGCTTAGTTCGGGACACCGCAGGCAACCTCTATGGCACAACTTTTTTGGGCGGCAGCGGACTAGGTTGTCCGAGAATCGGTTGCGGCGCTGTCTTCACAGTCGAAAACACGGGCACCGAGGTTGTAGTGCAGCGCTTCCTCGGAAGGGACGGCGCAATGCCGGCGGCAGGTTTGCTGCTCGATCCGAACGGCAACATGTATGGCACCACCGACTTCGGCGGCACTTTCGGTTTGGGCACAGTGTTCAAGCTGGGCACCGTTTTATACAGCTTTCAAGGACCGCCAGACGGAGCGCAACCATTCGGAAGCCTGATTCAGGACGCGTCCGGCAATCTCTACGGTACGACCGCCGCGGGTGGCGTTTTCAACAAAGGAACGGCCTTTAAGGTAGACGCCACCAATCGCGAAACTGTTCTGTACAGCTTTTCAGGCGGTGCGGACGGGTCACTGCCATTTGCAGCCTTGATCAGAGATACTGTAGGGAACCTCTACGGTACGACCGCCGCGGGCGGAGCATTTGGGAGCGGGACCGTGTTCAAACTTGACGTGGCAAACAATGAAACCGTGCTCCACAGCTTCAACGGAACGGACGGAGCAGATCCAGAAGCAGGCCTGATCCAGGACGCCGCCGGAAATTTTTACGGGACCACTTCCCGCGGAGGCGCCTTGGACAAGGGAATCGCGTTCAAGCTGGACACGTCTGGCCAGGAGACCGTGCTGCACAGTTTCACCGGGGGAGCAGATGGAGGTACTCCCAGCGCGAGCCTGTTGCTGGATGCGTCGGGAAATCTCTACGGCACCACCAGTGGTGGTGGAGATCTCACATGCGGTACGTCAACTGGCTGTGGAACAGTATTCAAAATCGATATGCTCGGTAACGAGACCGTGCTGCACAGCTTTAATGGGAAGGCGGATGGTAGCAGTCCAACAGCAGGTGTAGTCATGGACGCCGCCGGGAATCTTTACGGCACCGCGCTTTTGGGAGGGGATTTCTCCTGTCGGCAGGAGGGCTGCGGAACGGTGTTCATCTTGGGCGCAGTTGGCTTCGACGTGTCCGTGGCGCTTATGGGGACTGGTAGCGGTACGGTGACGAGCACGCCACCCGGTATTAACTGCGGCGCCACGTGCTCAGCCAGTTTTGCCGGCGGAACGATGTTGACGCTCACAGCGACAGCAGCTGCGGGTTCTGGCTTCTCTGGTTGGGCAGGAGCTTGCACGGGCACAGGCGCATGTACGCTGACGGTGAACGCGGCCAAGTCGGTGAGCGCCACATTCAACGCCTCAAACTTTTCACTTGCGCCGGCCTCAGCGAATTTGACTGTGCAGTTCGGAGGACGGGGGAGTGACATAATCACGATCACTCCTGATAGTGGAGGCTTCGGAAGTGCGATTCAGCTAACCTGTGCGGTAGCGGGACCGTACCCGATCCCGGGTTGTGCGATGTCACCCACTTCGGTCACACCGGGTACGAATTCTGCTACTTCGACGCTTGCGATCGATGCGACTGGATTGGCCATGCTGATGCCTTCCATGCCTCGCCCCCTCATCCGGTTCTATGTTGCAATGTTGTTTCCCTTGGCGATGGTTAGCCTGGTTCCTGTGGCAGGCAGAAAACAACGACATCGATATTGGGCATCCTGCGGCCTTCTCCTGCTCTCCTTCTTGATGCTGTTCGAGATCGCCTGTGGCGGCAGCAGCAGCACCAGGCAACCGACGAGCTATGTAGTCAGCGTGACTGGATCTGCGAACGCGGGTATGATCCAGCACACCACGCAGGTCACTGTCACGGTTCATTAGCGAAAGTCGTCGGGACAGATTGTGCATCTCGGACAGGACGTGAAGCTACCGTGTAGTCCCGAAGACCACGCTCATACACGGGGCCCGCTGAGCCGCTGTTACTGGTCGTCCCGGAGACACTACCCGCCGCGTCGAGAACCATGTCGGCTTCCGGTTGAGCTGGCCCCGTTGTGTCCAACTGCTGCGACGCGGCCTCAATCTTCTCAAACAAAGGAATCGTCCTGCCAAGCAAGACAACGCAGGATCAACAAACTCGCAATTGCGCTTCGCGGGAAACCGGAAACAACCCCAAGGTAAGAACCTGTCGCTATCAAGTCGAATAATTTGCAGGCGTAACTACGCAGCGGCCTTCAACCAGAAACAATAAATGATACTCCGGAGGGTGGAAGCGTTGTACGATCATTGCACGATGTCAAAAACATTCTTCTATCTGATTGATTATAAATGATTTACTGGTGCGGAAGGGGGGATTTGAACCCCCACGCCTTTCGGCGCCACCCCCTCAAGATGGTGTGTCTGCCAGTTCCACCACTTCCGCAGTCTGTAAATTAATGCACTCAATAACTTAGCGATGTCGGCGTCTGAGGGTCCATCCTACCGCACCGGATTTTGCACCGCCCTTTGCATTCGACACACCCTCCGGCCGCTCCATATCCCCGAGCCGCACAAACAGTTCTTCAACTGCCTCTTCGCGTGGGTGCACATAGCGCATCGTGGTCTTAATGTTATCGTGTCCAGCTACGGACTGCAACGGGAACGGATCCGTGTGATCCGTGTACTCCCCGGTTCAACAACTATTTCTTGAGCTGCGAACGCTACTGCTTTCATTGACTTGCCTTTCTCACAGACGTATTCTGCGCCAGTGATTGGCCAAGCCATCTCGCACTACCGCATCGTCGAAAAGCTCGGTGGCGGCGGCATGGGTGTGGTCTATAAAGCTGAGGACACACGGCTGCATCGTTTCGTCGCACTCAAGTTCCTGCCCAATGAAGTTGCCCGCGACCCGCAGGCCCTGGCCCGTTTTCAGCGAGAAGCTCAGGCCGCATCGGCACTGAATCATCCCAATATCTGCACGATCTATGACATCGGCGAAGAGGATGGTCAGGCATTCATCGCCATGGAGTTTCTGGACGGTGTGACGCTGAAGCACCGCATCGCGGCGAGGCCCGTCGAGACTGATGTTTTACTCGGTTTGGCAATTGAGATTGCCGATGCACTGGACGCCGCGCATTCTGAAGGCATCGTCCATCGCGACATCAAACCTGCTAACGTCTTTGTCACGAAGCGGGGTCACGCGAAGATTTTGGATTTTGGGCTGGCGAAGGTCGTACCCCCGGGCAATTCCCCCAGCCAGCTTGCGTCGGCGAATACCCTGACCGACACCATCGACGAATCGCACCTGACCAGCCCTGGTTCTGCGCTCGGAACCGTCGCTTATATGTCGCCGGAGCAGGCGCGCGCGAAAGAACTCGATGCGCGAAGCGATCTGTTCTCCTTCGGCGCCGTCCTCTACGAGATGGCGACGGGCATTCTGCCCTTCCGCGGAGAGAGTTCCGCGGTCATCTTCAAGGCAATTCTCGATGCCGCGCCCACGTCGGCGGTGCGGTTGAATCCAGACCTGCCCGCCGAACTCGAGCGAATCATTAGCCGCGCTCTGGAGAAGGACCGCGAACTGCGCTATCAGCACGCCTCGGAGATGCGAGCGGAACTGCAGCGGTTGAAACGGGACACAGAATCGGGACGAGCCCAAGTAAGCAATTCCGGCCCCGTGCAAATTACGCAGGAGAGTAGGCCTCTGCCTGTCGCCCAACAGTTCGTGCCTGCATCAGGTTCCTCTCCTGTCCTTGCGGCTGGCAGCAAGAAGCCCGGGAAGGCTCTGGTTCCAGTCGCCGCGATGCTCGTCGCTGTCGCAATTGTGGGGATCCTCTACTACCGCTGGCATTCATTAAGGCAATTGAGCCAGGCTGACACTTCTGGATCAGCAGCTTCGAGCATGAGCAGTCCTCTCAAGCCTCGTCGTTCTGTTGCTGTTCTCGGCTTCAAGAACCTCGCGGGAAAACCGGAGGAAGCCTGGCTTTCAACCGCGCTCTCGGAGATGCTGACCACCGAACTAGCGGCAGGTGAGAAATTGCGTACCATTCCCGGCGAAGATATAGCACATACCAAAAAAGATCTCTTGATTCCCGAGACGGACAGCCTTGGTAGGGAAACGCTTGTAAAGCTTCGCAAGAATCTCGGCAGCGACTATGTTGTACTCGGCTCCTACCTTGATCTTGGAAAAGAAACGGGAGGACAAATTAGACTGGACCTGCGCCTCCAGGACACGAGCTCAGGTGAAACAATCGCGACACTCTCAAAAACAGGGACTGAGGAACAGTTTCTCAGTTTGATTTCCGGCATCGGTGAGCAGTTATGGGAAAAACTAGGCATTGCTCAAATAACTCCGAACGAGTCTGCTAGCGTGACAGCTTCGTTATCTTCAAACGCTGATGCCGCCCGCTTCTATTCAGAGGGGATTGCGAAATTGCGCCTCTTTGATTCGCTCGGTGCTCGGGATCTACTACAAAAGGCGGAAGTCAAAGATCCCGCCTACGCATTGGCCCATTCCGCTCTCGCGCAGGCATGGTCAAGCTTGGGTTACGATCAGAAGGCGCAAGCGGAAGCCAAGCGAGCTTTCGATCTATCGGCGAGTCTTCCTCGCGAAGATCGTTTGTGGATCGAAGGACACTATCGCGAATCCCTCCACGAAAGTAGCAAGGCTGTCGAGGTCTATCAAACCCTGTGGAATTTATTTCCCGACAACTTGGACTACGGACTTCGTTTGGCCGCGGCGCAGACGAACGCCGGAAAAGCAGAGGCTCTCCAGACCATAGTAGCCATGCGCAAACTGCCGCCCCCAGCAAGCGAGGATCCTCGTATTGACCTTGCGGAAGCGGCATCAGCCGAAAGCTTGGGCGACTTGAAACGTCAACGATCGGCTGCAGCTGCTGCCGCGGAAAAAGCGGCCCGCCAGGGCGCGAGGTTTGTTATGGCGGCCTCACTCTACTCGGAAGGTTGGGCGCTGCAGAATCTCGGACAGGCGCGTGAAGCGATGCGAGTAGCCGAGCAATCAGAGCAGATTTCTAGAGCATTGGGGGACCGGACGGGAGTGAGCCGTGTCCTGACTCTCTCGGGCAGTGCCCTCATGAGCACAGGTGACTTAGGAGGAGCACTAAAGAAATACCAGGAAGCGCTTAGCAATTCTCGTGAAACTGGAAGCAAACACGGTATGTCAATAGCAACCAATAATATCGCGAACGTTCTTCTCGTGCGCGGTGACTTGTCGGGTGCTCGAAAGATGTACGAACAAGCGGTTTCACTGTTCCACGAGGTTGGGGACAAGAATTATGAAGGATTCGCATTGACTAATCTGGCAAACGTCACGACCGAACTAGGGAATTGGCTCATAGCGAAACAGATTTCTGACCAAGCATTGAGTTTGTTCCACGAAGTCAATGATAAGGACGGATTGGCCTATGCTCTTAATGCTGTCGCGTCTGCGCTTGAAGTGCACGGAGATCTTCCCGGTGCACGGAGGAACTATGAGGAAGCTTTGAACTTCTCGCGTGAAACTGGCGATAAGAACATTGGAGCGTATGCGAGTTATGGGCTGTGCCACGTCGACACGCTTGCAGGCGATCTCCCCAAAGCGAAAGAACACTGCCTAGATGCTCTACGGACAAGACAAGAAATGGGCGACAAAGCTACGATTGCCGAGACCAGCTCTCGCTATGCCGAACTATTAATCGAAGAAGGTCAATTTCAAGAAGCAGAAACGCTATTGCGTCAGGCGCTGGAAGAGTTTTTGTCGGAACGGCTATCCGACGACGAAATCGAGGCGCGAGCAATTCTAGCGCACGCTCTTGTCGCTCAACAAAAGACCGCCGAGGCCCAGGCCGAAATTAATAGTGCTCAGCGACTTGTTACAAAAAGCCAGAACGCGCCTACTCGCCTGAAGCTCCAGATTATCGCAGCGCGCCAAGGAGCAAGAACCGACACGATTGTGGAAGCGAAAAATCGATTCGAAACTGTTCTTACCGATGCTACCAAATACGGCTTCATAGGTTACGAGCTCGAGGCGAAATTGGCTCTGGGGGAAATCGAAATGAACTCCGGCAAAACGGCTGCAGGCCGTCTGCAACTCGCCGCGCTGCAAAAGGAGGCTGAGGCGAATGGTTTCCTTTCAATTTCCCGGAAAGCGGCCGCTGCGTCTAAATAAAGTACACCGTCGAGCTCTCGACATCGGCGCTAATGCATCGCTAAATCGAATGGCGGGGTTCTAGTAAAAGGGGTCGTAAAGGTCGGCCCGCTGGTTGGCATCGCAGCGGGAGAAAGGTGAAGGTCAGAAAGAAAAATCCGGAGATGTTAATCTCGCCGGATGTGGTGCGGCGCCCTTCACCTTCAAGTGTTCAGGTGGCGTTATCTGAGATAGAAAGCTGGGCGAGTTCCTGGAAGCCCGGTTCTCCCAGTCGTTCTAGAACACGGGGGCGGTGCGCCCGGCCGCATGGCATGAGGACAATTTAGTTTGTCAGGCGGATCATGTCTGTGACGTGTGAACATCCTGACGCTTGAGCGGGCCACGCGCCAGAGTCTACGGACGCGCAAACTTCGCGTCCTCTACGGGGACATTTTGCGTAACTTGGAGCAAATGGATGTCCAGCGTTCGATTAGGCCGGGTAATAACCAGGTGGAGAGGAACTTGTACGCCATCGAATGTTTTGTAATCACCGTAGTCGACCTGGGTGGGATTAAGACCGAGGGGCGACGAGCCAAAACGCAACTGTCGGAGCAACAGCCCGGTCTGCCGGTCGAAATACAACTCCAGTGGCGGGCCAGACGAGTTCGAGGCAAATAACAGGATCGCGTCGTGCTCACTAATTTTTTCTGTTCTTATGACTTTCAACTCCTGGAAGCTCTTCTTCACATGGATTGGAAATTGCAAATCGGCGTCCAGCTTGGCGCCTTCGATGTCCGCCAGAGGCATGTCGCGAACCGGGCCTGCCGGGGACCTGAGCCATCCGTTCTGACGATCAAATACCGTGGAGCTATCTCCCGCGGGCAAATGCACAATCATGGCCTGTCGGGACGGTGATTTGGAAAGAATTTCAACAGGAAAGCCAGGCCCGACGCCGAACGTAACTGTTCCGCTTTCGACGCGGCTCGACACGTTCTGGACAGCGGGGGCGCCTCCAACTGCTTGTATGTACTTTTCGATCACATCGGACGCCGATGGCAGATCGGTCCGACCCGCAGCCGCTGGGTCCGCAGCCAATCGAGCCTCGGAAACGTACGGCGCCTTGCTGTCGGCCATCGGTATACTCACGGGCTTCGCAGAACCGCGGTGGCACGTGTAACAAGTAACAGCTCGTTCACCCTGAAATTGGCTCGTATTAATGGTGAACATCATCTGCATCATCCGGCGGGCGGTTTGCTTCGACTGTTTGTCGTCCTTTTCAAAGGCATCGCGAACATGGCAGAACTCGCACTCGACGCCCAACGATGCTGTTATGAACTGCATCGCCGGAAGCAGCTGGTCCGGAGGAACGTCCTTCAAAACTTGCAGGTTCTTGAACCCTGGCTGCGCCGCCTTCTCTTGCGCGTTCACCGATGTATCTCGCAGCCCAAGTCCGCAAAGGAAAAGCGGACACATCCATGCCAGGCGGAGGCCTACAATACGCGCCGCTCTGAGAATGCTTCTGCTCCGATTACTCATTCGGTGAACTGGTTCCCGTGCACTGCTATTTTGTGGTCCGTGAAGTCGGTATGCATGGAAGGAATCGTATATTTCGGCATATGGCAACTCACACAGTCGTGGTTTGAAACCTTGCAGGTGCCGATCGCATGACCTCGGTCTTTCAAGCCGGCGCTCGCTGGCGAATGGCAGCTCGCGCACACTTTGTCGTAGAAGGCAGCCTCTTGCACTCTGGGTTTGTGGGCGTCGTGGCACGCTATGCAGGTGAGTCGTGCATCGCCATTTCCCCAGCAGCGGCTTTGCTCTAAACCGTAAGCAGGAAATCGCAGGTTAAAGATCCCCGTTATAAAGCTGAGGCTAACATCGGCAGAAGTACGGTGACAGGCGCCACAGAAATCCACCGAGTCAGCCGGGCCGAGGCGCGCAGGATTGAAAATGAGCGTCGAAGTCTTCGCATCATGTTCCAGGCTCATCTGCGCCACATGCTGCGCTCCCGGGCCATGGCATGCTTCACAGGTGACGCCCGGAATCAATCGGTCGGGATGAAATTGACCATCCGTGCTTGCGGCCGTGGAATGGCATCCAAAGCACAACGGAGGTTCGTCCGGGGACATGCGCCGGCCAAGCGCAGTCTCGATACGAGTAGGCGCAAACCGAGTCCTTCCGGTTGTCAAGTCCAATCCGTTTAGTTGCCTGTAGTAGCTCACCCGGCTCTCAAAATAGATTCCGTTCTGCTGATACAGAAAAGTATCCCCGAACTGCCGGTCCCCGAATACCCAGCTCACGGCCTCTGAGGTGGACTGCTGGCCGTTGGTGGTCGAATACTCTGCCCCGGTCGCCGTTTGAGAGAGTGAATAATCGTAGGACCCGGTATGAAAGCGCATTGCGTGGGGAATATTTGTGAACGCATCTGCCGTTGCCGGTTTCACTGCATGGGCCATAGGCGTATCCTTCTGCGTCTCAACTATATTCTGATGGCAGCGTCCACAAGTCTCGGAGCCTACATATTGATCGCGCGCGGGAGTTCCCTTGGTCGGCCACCAACCCGGATCGATCACCCGAATTTCAGTTGCAGTGCTGACTTCTTTGCTCTTACTCGACGCCGACTCCGCGAATATTCGGAAGGCGCGAGGCGCCACGAACATGATCAGGAGCAGGACGCCAAGAACCGAGAAAGACCTCAACATATTGGGAATTCTAGTCTGATTACCTCAACGGCGGCTAGCAACTGAGCTACAGTTGGAGCGAAATCAACGGTTCTCGGTCGCGGCGGAGGCGGAAGGGTCCGGCTTGAGCGGCGGAGGCAGCGGGACGCGAGCAGTGATCCCTTTGCCCTCCGTGATCGTGTAGATGAAATCGGCGGGGACATCGCGCAGCAGTTCGGTCTGGCCGCTCGGCCAGGAAACGTCCACCGTGTCCATCTTGTCGGAGGGGCCCAGGCCGAAATGCAGCCGCAAGTCGTTCTGCGAGAGATAGCTGCCGCCGCCCCGAACTTCATTGAACTGCATGACTCCGGCGGCGTGAATGGTGACCCGCGCGCCGATGGCGGCACGATTGCTCTTGGTTCCAATCAAGTGAAAGGCAACGCGGTGGTTGCTGTTGCGGGTCTTGTTGATCAGCAGCGACGGTGCCTGGCCGATGTTGAGCACCAGAACGTCCATGTTGCCGTCGTTATAAACGTCGCCAAAAGCAGCGCCACGGCGCGATTCAGGCGGCATCTCAAACACGCCTGAGGCTTTGGAAATATCTTCGAACGTTCCGTCGTGATTGTTACGGAACATCTGCATGGGCTCTTTGTAGCCAGGGCTGCCGGGGATGGCGTCCACCTGGGGATAGACGTGCCCGTTGTTCACGAATACGTCCACCCAGCCGTCGTTGTCGAAATCTACGAAACCGGTGCCCCACTTTACATAGCGAAAACTTGGCTGGCCGAGTTTCGCCGGCCAGGACATAACCGAGAAGATTCCTCCGCCGAGGTTCCGGTAGAGGTTGTTCGCCTGGTCAGTGTACTCGGTCACGAACAGGTCGAGCTTGCCGTCATGATCGTAGTCGGCGAAATCCACTCCCATGTTGCCGAGTTCCTGGCCGTCACTGCCGAGGGCCACGCCGGATAGCATGCCGACCTCATCGAAGGTGCCGTCGTGGCGGTTGTGGTAAAGGAAGTTGGGGCCGGCATCGTTCGCCACGAACAGATCTGGCCAGCCGGTATTGTCGTAATCGGCCCAGATTGCGCCGAGACCATAGCGGTGCTGTGGATTGTCCATTCCCGCCTTTTTGGACACATCCTCGAAGGTGCCATCACCGCGATTGTGAAACAGATAGTTGCCGGCTTCACCCGGCATCCCCCAGGGTCCGCATTGCACTAGTACGCCCTTGAAGCGGCAGAATTTTTCGTCGCTGCCGAAGGCAGGCAGATGGTCCATATCCACGTGGACATAACGGGACACGAACAAGTCCACGTGACCGTCGCGATCATAATCGCCCCAGGCGGCGCCGGTGGCGAAGCCGGTAATTCCGCCAAGCCCGGCCTTCTCGGTGACATCTTGAAACTTGCAGTTGCCGAGTCCTCGATAGAGGACGCTGTGTCCGTAGCCGGTGACGAAAAGGTCCAGATTGCCGTCGTTGTCGACATCGGCCGCGGCAACGCCCATGCCCCAGCCTTTCACAGTGAGTCCGGCCTGCTCGGTGATGTTGGTGAATTTGCCGTCGGCGCCCTGGTGATAAAGCGTGACCATCAGGTCGCCGCCGGCGCGGTAGCGATCAACACTTGATCCGTTGGTTACGATCACGTCGAGCCGGCCGTCGTTGTCGCAGTCAAAGAAGCCCACTCCGCCGCCCATGGATTCAACGATGTAGTGCTGCTCCTTGGAGGCCAGATGCGAACCTGTCAGCCCGACCTGTGGCGCGACATCCACGAACTGCGGAACCGGAGTGGTGGAGGAGTTATTCTGGGCGGCCAACGAGCAGGCAGACAGTAGCAGCACACAGCACATGGAATGAAGGGGACGCCGGGGCATAGATTGGGGCATAGATTACTAATGATTAATGATGAATGTCAGGAGCTTCGCCATTATACTGCGGGAAACTTCTGTTTTGCTTCGCCAGCACCCGCTTGGTAATGGAATTTTATTGGTCGCCGGGACTGCCAGATGATGTCGAAGCGATGATCGCGGCTTTGTTCTCTGATGAGAGTCGCTCGGTGAACGCTCAGAGAATTGAAGTGTTAAGCGGCTCGGCACTCGAAACGTTCAACTGCAGCCGAAAGACTTCGCGTGAATAACACAAGGGCCTTGCGAAACGCGTCCGCCGCCGCCCACTGCCGCCCACGAAAGATACCGACGATCTCCAACGTGGTGCCAACCTCGAGAGTTTCTGCTCTCATCTGCCATTATGGCGCGAGGCTCTTGCTGCGTTCTCAACCGGGGACGTTGTCGCCAACTAGGCATGGTTCGCTGGGATTGAACCATTGCGTGCAACAGTACGCTCAGCTGGCGCTGGACCGTTCGAATCCCGGACCGCCAATTCGGGTTCAATTGCGATCTTGGGCACCCAAGATCCATGGTCTTCGAGGCGTTTCAAGAAAGTACGCGATGCTATTTCCCCATGTTTTCGAGCGGCTGCCGCTCTGTAAGTGAGCCTTGGGTAGTTGTGCACAGCAAGTCTAACGTCGTCCAAGCCCATCGCCGAAACATCTTTTGCAACCTGTAACCCAGCCTCGTGAAACACCCGGATGGACCCGATCGCGGAGATTTCTTTATATGGAAATATGGAAACAGAAAATGGAAAATGGAAACAGCGCCGCCGCTAGAATATCGTTTTTTTAGCTTGACAATGCAAGACAGTTGCCGTTAAATGCTTCCCATCTTAAGAGTAGTTCAAAACTATTAATCGTGGAAAATGAAGCCTGCACTCAAATGTTCTTCCCGGAGGGGTCTATGGGTTCGAGGCTGTTGAAGCTCATCGCCGTTCTAGCTGTTTCCTTAGTCACATTTCTGCCGTTGTCGTTTGCCCAGAAGACCACCGGCGATATCGACGGAACGGTCACTGACCAGAGCGGAGCTATGCTTCCAGGCTGCGCCCTGACTCTGACTGACCAGGCTAACGGAGCTGTGCGCAAGACCACCTCGAACGCGCAGGGCAATTTCAGCTTTCTCAACCTGCCGGTCGGAACCTATACGCTCGGTGCGACAAAGGAAGGGTTCAAGGCGCTGTCGCAGAAGGATGTGGAAGTGCACCTTGCTACGGTGACGACGCCCACGCTGGCGTTGGAGATAGGCGCCGCCACGGAAATGGTGACCGTGGAGGCGAAGGCTGTCCTCTTGAACACGGAGAACGGCGAAGTGGGCGGCGTCATGGAGAGCGAGCAGGTAAGCCAATTGCCGCTGAACGGCCGCAACTTCATCGAGCTGACCACGCTGATGCCGGGCGTTGCAGTGGGAGGAGGCTTCGACAACAAGAACAAGGGCTTGCTGGCGGGGGTTGACATCTCCTTCAGCGGCGCACCGGCCAATGCCAACCAGTGGCAGGTGAACGGGAGTAACAATAATGATGAAGGCTCGCAGCGCACCATTCTTGTTTATCCCTCGGTAGACGCGATCCAGGAATTTAAGATCCTGCGCAACAGCTACGGCCCTGAGTATGGCGGCGCCGGCGGCGCGCAGATCAACCTCGTCACCAAAGCGGGCGGGAACGGGTTTCACGGCGATGCCTACTATTACGGCCGCAACGATAAGCTCGATGCCGCAAACTTTTTCCTCGGCCAGCAGAAAGCGAACTGCGTCGTCGGCGATCCTATCTGCGGAAAGAAGAACTATCTGCGCCGCAACGACTACGGCTACACCATAGGCGGGCCGATCAAGAAGGATAAGGCCTTCTTCTTCTGGTCGGAAGAGTGGAACAAAGAGCGCCGCGGCCAGGTGCGGCAGAATTGGCTCCCGACGGCAGCGGAGCTTGGAGGCAATTTCAACGACTTGGCGGCGGCCAGGATAGCGGCCGGTGCTGTTGTTGATCCGGGCGGGGTTTTTGATCCCACAACCTTTAATCTGACAAAAGACAAGAATGGAAATCCGGTCAATTGCGGCGGGCCAGGGATGCCCATGGACCAGAGCACAACTTATGTAGACCCAAGAAACCCCACGAAGGACCTGTATACGGTTCCGTTTGGGGTTGACCCAACCACCGGTCAGCCTACTGGTGCGGGCTACGTTATTCCCTCCAGCCGGCTCAGCCCCGCCGGCCAGACTTATCTTTCGCAGCTTCCAGCCCCGAACATCAGCAATCTCTGTGCCCAGCAGGACTGGGTATCACAGGTGGGAATTCCGCTGAACTGGCGCGAAGAGAACGTTCGCGGTGACTTGAACATCACCAAGAGAACGACTTTAATGATTAACTTCACCAATGAGTCCTGGGAGAATCCGCTGCACGGATATGAAGAAGGCGGGCTGTGGGGCGACTCGAACTTTCCGGCGGTGAGCGATGCATGGTCGCAGCCCAGCAAGATGATGGTGGCCAAATTGACCACGACCATCGGCTCCAACAAGGTCAACGACTTTGCCTTCTCCTGGGGGGCCAATCGCATCAACATCACCCAAGCCGGCGATAATCCCCAACTGCAGCAGAAGATCGTTTCCGCCATGCCCCTAATTTTCCCCACCAGCGGCAAGACGCACGCCAACCAGCTTCCGCAACAGATTTGCTGGTGCGGAACGTATGTCGGCTCCCTCGGACCGTGGGGCAACCGTCAGGACTTGTACACCTGGAAAGATGATTTCTCCTGGTCTATGGGCAAACACACCTTCAAGATGGGCGTGCTCTACGACCATAACGCCAAGGACGAGGAGCAGGGCCAAGAGGCCGGCGGAATGTGGGGCGGGGCGGGTATCGTTAACGGCGGAAAGCCCGAGCTCTCGAATGGGGGGGGGTTGCATGATGCGAACGGTAATGCGCTGGGGAAGACCACTAACGGCTTTGCCTGGGGCAGCCCGACCGGCAACCAGTGGTCGGACACGATCCTGTTGAACGCAATGTGGGGGGTGAACGAGAATGGGAGAAACCCAATCAGCGATCCTCGCTGGCGCGATACCGAGTTCTACTTTGGTGATACCTGGAAGGTAACCAGGACCTTGACCTTGGATTACGGCTTCCGCTGGTCGTTCATGCCTGACGCATGGCTCGACGACAACAAGCTGGCCAGCTTTGAGCCCTACGCTTACAATCCCAACCTCATAAACCCCGCTACAGGCAAACCGGATGTCAATTCTCCCTGCAACGGCGTCGTACTGGCGAAGGGGGCGCCTAATGGTTGTGCGGCACTTGGCTTCCCTGGAGGTGTTTATTCCAAGAATCGCAGCATTGTTCCCTCAAACTACCACCTGATTGCGCCGCGCCTTGGTTTCGCATGGGACGCATTCGGCCACGGGAAGTTTGTGCTGCGGGCGGGAGTTGGGCAGTTCTTCACTCGCGATCCGATCAGCGGCACTAGCACCCGGCTCGTCGGCGCAAATCCCCCGTTCACGGTCGGCGTCGGCCCTGAGCGCACGCTCGACGGTCCCACCTATACACAAGGCGTGAACATGAACGACTTTAATTCCCCGGGCGGTACGCCAACCCAAAGCGTGCAGCTGAGCCCGAACCTTGCCAATAGCTGGCAGTGGAACCTGACAACTGAAGTCGAGCTGTACCGCAATGCCAAGCTCGAACTCGGCTACGTTGGCCTGCGCGGCATTCACCTCGCGACCTACGAGGATATTAATCAACTGCCGCCACAGAACCGTGTGGCTTGGATTACCCGCGCGGCTGGCGACAATGCCGTCGGCCTGTTCCCCTTTGGCGGCCTCTGGGGAGGAGGCGCGCCCAAATCGATCTACCAATGGACCCATAAAGGCGATTCCATTTACCACTCACTCCAGACCATGTTTTCGCAGAAAATGTCGCATAACTCCATCTTCCAGGCGAGTTATACCTGGTCTAAGAACATCGCCAATACCGAAGGCGATTACCCCAATAATCAGGACGGGATTGCGGACCTCTATAATCCGCGCGCCAGCCGTGGACTGTCCAACTTCGACCGTCCAAACGTGTTCTCGTCCAGCCTGGTTTACAACCTACCCGGCCTCGAAGGGCGGAATGGCTTTCTGAAAGCCGCTGCCGGTGGATGGGAGACCAGCACTGTTGTGAGCATTGCAACCGGCAATGCCCTCACCATCACGGGCGGACTGCAAGGCACCACCTGCGTCTCTCTCGCCGGTGGAGTACCCTGCTCCGTGACCATTGGCGCGGATCCGTGGGGGGTGGTAGGCAACGGCGCCTTTACGAATCTTAGCGTTCGTCCGTTGACGGTGCCGGGGCAGTCCTGCTTCAGCGGAAACAAGCTGCGGTGGATCAACCCAGCGGCCTTCACCATGGACGGTTATGTTATCGGCCAAGCGCCACAGTCGCAAACTGGACAGTGCCATGGCCCGGGCATCCGGGATGTGGACTTTGCGCTCGACAAGAACTGGGGGTTGCCGAAGATCCTGGGCGAGAGTACCAAACTGCAATTCCGCCTGGAGTTCTTCAACCTGTTCAACCATCCGATGTTCCGCTACGGCAGCTCCAGCTTAGATAGCAACGCGAACCTGCACTTCGTAGGCAATGGCGGGCAGGTCGTGAACGGTGTCGTGACGGGAACTCAGCTGGTGGGTGGATCGACTTTCGGCAACACGCCGTTCTCCAGCAACCTGGGTAACCGCGAGATTCAGTACGCCCTGAAGATCATCTTCTAAGGCGCTCGCGCATCGGGCTAAGCAAAAGGTGGGCTTGACTTCGGTCCAGCCCGCCTTTTTAATTGAGTGCAAGTCCATTACTCATACGGAAATGGGGCCTGGTCGGTGGTCAGCCGCGCAGTAAACAGTGAGTGCAGAATTCGGCGGCCAGCCGCGCTCGTTGTGGTCATCTTCGTCCTCGCCTCCGTGGTCATCGCTGAAATCCCCGCCAAGAGTCGAGTTGTTGAGCTCATCCGCCACGGTCAATTACCCGCCGCCGAGCAGCAGCTTTGGGACGTCCTGACGGCTCATCCGGACGAAGTCTGGGCGCTCGCGCTGATGGGCGACCTGCGCGTCCGCGAGAAGCGCAATGCAGAGGCCGAGGCGCTGTTTCATCGCGTGCTTGAAATTGATCCTTCCAGCCTGGAGGCACAACGCAGGCTGGGAGCTTTGTACCAATCAGAGGGAAAAGCGGCGGAGGCGGTCGCGGCCCAGGAGGCGATCCTGAAGATTGCGACTCACGATCGCGATGCCAACCTGGCGCTGGCCACCCTCTACGAGCAGACTGGCAAGTATCAGGAGTCGGTCGCGGCGGTGGAGCGCATTCCAGTGACATCGCGCCCAGCCGATGTTCTTCCGCTGCTGGCCCATGATTACTTCGCACTCGCGCAGCCCGGCAAGGTCCCTTCCCTGATCTCGCAGGTATTGCGCCTGCCGCCGGCGAGGCAGCGAACCGCGCTCGATTTCGTGGCAGTGCTCCTGCACAACGGCTATGTCCAGGATGCGTCGAAGTTGATGCAAGCGATCCGCCCAGCGAAGCCCGGTGGCGATTACTTGCACGTGCTGGCGCGGGTGCGTGTAGCCGAGGGGCGGAGAGCGGAAGCTAGCCAGCTATTGGCCGAGGCGCTGCACATGCAGCCGAAATCGTTCGACGTCCTCTTCGATTCCGCCCGCTTTGCCGCCGAGGAGAACCGCTGGAAAGATTCGGTGGAGCTGCTGAAGCGCGCGGATGCTGTCAAGCCGGACGACCCCGAGGTGCTCATGAAGCTGGCGGTCGAATATATGCAAATCGGTGAGCTCGAGCGCGCCAGGTTGGCGTCCAAGCGCCTTTACGAACTCGAACCCAACAATCCGGACGCGCAGTACGTCTATGGCAGGGTATTGCAGGAGACGGAGCGGTTCCAGGAAATCCTGGATCCGCTGGCGCGGAAGATGGTGGCGGAGCGGCCCAACGATCCGCACGCGCTCTTTCTGTTGGGCATGATTGATTACGACGAAGGGAACGAAGCCGAATCACGGCAGGAGTTCACCCGCAGCCTGCAGTTCGATCCTAAGAACAATGACGCGCGTTATTACATGGCGATGCTCGATGAGCGCCAGGGAAATTTTGACGCGGCCCGCAAGGGTTTGGAAGAGGTGGTGAAGACGGACCCTAACCACGCCGGCGCCCAGCAGGAGCTAGGGGTGATCCGGCTGCGTGAGGGAGATATCACTGGGGCGCGCACGGCCCTGGAAATCGCGCTGAAACTGCTGCCCAATGTTCCGCAAACACACTATCAGTTGGGGCTCGTTTATGCGCGGCTGGGAATGACTGACCAGGCAAAAACGCAAACGGAGATATACGAGAAATTGCACCAGGCTGCGAATGACAAACTGAAGCGCGAGATATTACCGCAATCCGCGAATAGGAAGTCTGCTCCACAATGATGCCGTTCCGAATCAGCCGCGGAATATGCCTTGCCACTGCATTGGCCGTCGCGATGCCCGCTCTTGCCACGCAGAGGCCAGCCAAAAAAGCGGAGCCCGCCGCCACGAGCACTGCGCCTGTCCCCGGAAGCCCGGCGCCCAAAACCGACGCCGCGCAACAGCATTTCGATTCCGCGCAGACCTATCAACTGGCCGGAAATTTCGACAGCGCGGCAAAGGAATATCGGCGGGCCATTGCCATCGGACTCGACCATCTAGGCAATCTTCGCGCTGCTCGGCAGGATTATCCCGCCGCGGAGCAGTTGCTCCAGAAGGCGATGGCGGAGGGCCCGGATGATCCGGATCCCGCCGTGGACCTCGCCATAACCGAGCTTTATTCCGGGGACACGGCGAAAGCGGAAACAGACGCGAGGGCAGTGCTGCAGAAGAATCCGGACCATTTCCGCGCCCGCGCCCTGCTTGGCAAAGTTGACTTTTTGAAGGGCAACTATCAGGCCGCGGCCGACGAACTGCACGCGGCGCTGGGCCTGACCATCGACTTTGACATCGCGTACAGCCTAGCGCTGGCTGATCTGGAACTGAAGAAGACGTCGCTGGCCATTGTCCTCTTCGACGAGATGAAGAACTCCCTGTCCGAAAGCGCGCAGCTGCACGTATTGATCGGGCGGGCCTTCTTGGCGACCGGCTATCCACAGCTGGCGACAAAAGAATTCGAGCGCGCGGCTGCGCTGGATCCAAAGTATCCGGACGTTCATTTCTATTTAGGGCTGGCCTCTGTATTGAGCGCGCAGGCGCCCGATGTTTCGCGCGGCGAGAGCCAGTTGGAACTGGCCAAAGCGGAAAGCTCGCTGCAAGAAGCCATCAAGCGCCAACCTGAGGACCCGCGAGCGTTTTTCTATCTCGGCCAGTGCTATGCGTCCGAGCAGCAATGGGCAAAGGCGGCGGACGCCTATCGCTCCGTCATCAAGCTGACGCCGGCTGCACAACAGATGGATGCCGCGATGGCGGGCGCCTACGAGGGGTTCGCGGAAGCGCTCGGCAAGCTGGGTAAGAACGAGGAGGCCGCCGCGGAGTCGGCCAAGGCGCAGCGGATTCGCGCCACGCTTCAGAAGGATGGTGCAAGCGCGGCCGGGAGCGATACCGGGAAGGCGAACGGTAACTCTACTCGGCAGGAGCTTCAATCCATGATGCTGCGGCCCGGAAACTCCGAACCATCCGACGGCAGAGCGGAGGCTGCTTACACGAAATCAGTGTCGCTTCTGCTGGGACAGGCGTATCACAACCTGGGGGTGATTGACGCGCGCGCCTCGCGTAACACGCAAGCCGCCGAGGAATTCTCGCAAGCGGCGAAGTGGGAGCCTTCCATCCCCAGCCTGGATCGCAACTGGGGAGTCTCCGCGTTTCGTGCGGAGAAATACGACGAAGCCGCCGGGCCGTTGGAGCGGCAGTTGAGCCGCACGCCGAATGATCTCTCCATCCGCGAGATGCTGGGCCTCTGCTACTACATGGGCGATCGGTTCACCGAGAGCGCGGAGACGTTGCGCCCGGTCCTCGACCAGTTGCCGGACAACGCGGGCCTGCTCTACGCGGCCGGCGTGTCCCTGGTCCGCAGCGGTGACGCAAAGGACGGTGCGCGCGTTTTTTCCCGGATGCTGGAAAAGGATCAGAACGTGCCGGCCGTACACCTGATGCTGGGCCAGGCTTACTCCCAGGAGCAGAATTATCCCGAGGCCTTGGCGGAGTTTGCGCGGGCACTGCAGCTCGATCCGCGCATCGCCGAGGCTCACTATGATTCGGGAATGGTGGCACTCAAGCAGGGAAAGCTGGACGCGTCCGCGGATCAATTTCAGCAGGAGCTATCGGTGAATCCCGGCTATATCCCGGCGGAGTACCAGTTGGGATACGTGCGCCTGCAGATGCATCAGGCAGATGCGGCCATCCCGTTATTGCAGGATGTCGTGAGCCGGCAGCCGAACCATTCCGATGCTCATTATGAGCTGGGGAAGGCGTTGTTGGAACAAGGAAACGTGAAAGACGCCATTCAGGATCTGGAAAGCTCGATCCGCCTGCACGCGACCGATTACGCTTATTATCAGCTCAGCGTCGCCTACCGGCGCGAAGGGCGTGCCAACGACGCAGACCAGGCCATCGCCATGTATCAGAAACTCAGGCCCAAGCCCCCTCTGCCGCAGCAGTAACCGGCAAGCGGCTTGAAGGACATGCTTCCATGAAGCGATTCGTCGTGCAGATTACGGTGCTAGTGGTTTTGGCCGGTGCGCTTGTCGCGCAACAGCCTTCTCCCCCTCCGGAAGAGCCGGGGCTGGTGGTGCGCGTCACCACCCGCATGGTGCAGGTGGATGCTATTGTCCTCGACAAGGAAGGCCATCCGGTCAAGGGCCTGAAAGCGGATGACTTCACGGTGGCCGAAGACGGCGTTCGTCAGCGGATCGCATCCTTCTCCGAGCGCATTTCCGAGCCTGCGAACCCGGCGGCCCCGCCGGTCCTTCCTCTGCACGTGACGACCAACCGTCCTGCGGTGACGCAGACGAATGCGGAAAACGGCACCGTGGCCGTGCTGCTGCTCGATGGCCTCAACACTCCTCCGCAAGACCGGATTTACGTGAAGCAGCAGATGCTGAAGTTCCTGGCTCGGCAATACGATCCGAACACGAAGCTGGCGGTGATTGCCCTCGGCAACAAACTGACGGTGCTGCAGGATTTCACTCATGACCCGCTTCTGTTGCGAGCGGCGCTGGACCACTACCTGGCGGAAACACCCGCTTTGGCGCGCAGCGGCGGCCAGATGGAAACGCCGTCCGCTTCAGTTCCCGCTCCCATTGTCAATTTGCCGCCGCAGGCCACGGGCGGGCCAACCGGCAGCGGCCCGGACCCCGGGCTTCCTGCCACGCTGGCTGCCGGCGGAAGCAACGCCAGCATTTTCGAAGATATTGCTTACATGATGGACCGTTTTGAGCGGGAATCGGAAAACTTCTCGCGCGATACCCGCATTTCGACCACGCTTTCGGCTTTGGAGCAAATTGCCCGCTTCACCTCCGCGCAGAATGGACGCAAGGTGCTGCTGTGGTTTTCAACCGGGTTCCCGTTTTCCGTGGTGGGCGATTCGCCCAGCGCCATGGAGGCAGAAAGAGACTATGGCGATCAAATCCGGCGGACGATCAATCTGCTGAACGATGCTCATGTGGCTACGTACACCATTGATGCGGGCGGACTGGTGCCGGAAAGCCTAGGGGATCCAAGCCTCAGCGGCCGGGATTCGGAAGGCAAGATCCACCTTGGCATCGACAACAACCGCGCCTTGAGCGGCGAAGCTTTCCAACGATTCTCCACGCACGACGCTCTGGAAACGATTGCCCACGACACTGGCGGACGCTACTTCGGTAACAGCAACGACCTTGATCATGCCATTCAGTCGGCGCTGACGGAGTCGAGTTCGTATTACATGCTCGGCTATTACCCCAGCAACAAAAAGTGGGGCGGGAAGTTTCGCCAAATCAAATTGCAAGTGGACCGCCCGGGTGTGCAGTTGCGGTACCGCCGCGGCTATTTCGCCGTGAATCCTTCGGATTGGCGAAAGGACAACGGCGAGCGCACGCTGACGGCGGCTTTGACCGCGAATTCGCTGCCCTCGACGGAGGTGACCTTCATGGCTCGGGCGCTGCCTCCGGCGCCAGATTCGGATACGGTGGTTGAATTTGCGGTGGATCCCTCCACGCTCTCGTTTCAAACCGAAGCCGGGAACCTCCACTACTCCACGCTGCAGTTTGAGGTACAGGCGTTCACCCCCGAAGGCAAGCTGGTGAAGGCGGAAGTGCAGACCGCGGAGGCATCCCTCCCGGAGCCGACCTACGAACGGGTGCGCAAGCAGGAGCTGCCCATGAACGTGCCCATCCGGCTCACACCGGGGAAATACATTTTGCGTCTCGGCGTTCGCGACAATCTCACGGGATTGTTTGGAACGGCTGATCTGGCATTGGAGGTTCCCGGCAAGCGAGAAAGCAAGCGGTAGTGCGCCATTTTGAGGCGCGAAATCATCACTATCGCCGGTTCCCAGTCGGGTCTATAATTTGTTCGTCTCTGAGCTAGCGGGTAGCGAAGCGTTCGCCTGCGGAAGACGTTTCGCGCACGGCGACGTGGTTTTCTTTCAGCAAGGATGGAGGGACAGTCATGAAATCGAGTCATCTTTTACTGACTCTGGCGCTTGCTTTTCTCTGCGCGGCAAGTGTCGCACAGCAGACGACCACCATGAGTGCGGGTTCTTCTGCCGGAATTACCACGGTAAGCGTGCGTGTGACTTACCAGCAGAACCACCGGCCCGCGCCTGGATTGCGGGTAGAGCTGATTTCTCCGAGGGGGGGCATGGCGAGTATCAAGACAACCGATGGAAACGGCGGCGCTACCTTCGACGGTGTTGGCAGCGGGCGTTATCAGGTGCAGGTAAGCGGAGCCAACATCGAGACAACGAAAAGCGACATCTTTGAAACGGGCGGCACCAATGGGGGACCGTATATCACCGAACGCATAGAGGTACGGTTGACGGAGAAGGCTGACGCTAATGGCCCCGGGCAGGCTCTCGCGGTAATCATCCCAGAGGCTGCCCAGCAGGAATTCAAGTTGGGATCGAAGGAGATGGACAAGAAGCACTGGGAAGAAGCCAAAGTTCATTTTCAGAAGGCCATTACTGCGTTTCCGAAATACGCAGAAGCATTCAGCAGTCTTGGACTGGTGGAAATCCAACGGAAGGACGGCAAGGACGCCGTGGAGGCGTTTCGCAGCGCCACCCAGATTGATCCCACTCAGCAGCAAGCCAATCTTTATTTGGGTCAGTTCTATTACGAGAACCTGCGATACAAGGAAGCGGAGCCGTATTTGCTGCGTACTGCTGCCGACCAGCCGAAAAACGCGCAGATCCTCACCGCACTGGCCAACGTTGAGCTGCAAAACGGCGAAACCGACCTCGCTCTCGGCAATGCCCGCAAAGTGCCTTCTCTTCCCGACCACAAGCAGTTTGCGATTTCACACTTGATCGTGGCGCAGGCTCTCACCGGAAAAGGCAAGGACGATGAAATCGCCAAGGAATATGAGGAGTATTTGAAGGAAGCGCCTGACTCTCCCTTGGCGCCCAGGGTGAAGGATACATTGGCGACGCTGAAGTCCAAATGAGGAGGGGTAGGGGCGCCTCCACATCCGCATTCGATTCTGCATTTTTACCATCTGCGAGCGCATCTCTTCCAGCTGCTTCTGCAACTCGCCGATAGTGGCTAAGAGGATTTGTCGACCGATGAATCGCGCCCCGCATCGTGCGTCCTATGTCTTTATGCACGGTCAAACGAGGAGGTTCAAGTTGGCCGATGGTTCGAAGCTCCAAGCGCGGACCTAAACATTTGCGCACCGTCCCCGATGCGTTTATCGTGAGATGCGCTCGTCCGTCGACTACTCCCATCTATGAATGCCCGCGTCTTCTTCTGGTCGCTAACATCCGCGCTCGCCGGATTCCTTTTCGGCTTTGACACGGTCGTCATATCCGGCGCGGAAAAAACAATTCAGTCGCTTTGGGGGTTGAGTCCCGGCCTCCACGGGATTGCCATGGCTTCCGCCCTCTACGGCACCGTCATCGGTTCGCTCGTGGGCGGCTGGCCCGCTGACCGATTCGGACGCAAAGCCACGCTGCTGTGGATCGGCGTCCTTTACTTTGTCGGCGCAGTCGGATCGGGCTTGGCGACAAATGTCTCTCTTTTCATCACCGCGCGTGTCATCGGTGGTTTGGGCATCGGCATCTCCACCGTAGTAGCTCCGCTTTACATCTCGGAAATTGCGCCTCCCAAATACCGTGGGCGACTCGCCGGTATGTTCCAGTTCAACATTGTTTTTGGCATCCTGATCGCTTTCGTGTCCAATGCGCTCCTTGCAGGCATCGGTGAGCATGCCTGGCGCTGGATGCTTGGTGTGGCCGCGTTCCCCTCGCTTCTCTATGCTCTCCTCTGTTTCGGCCTTCCCGAGAGTCCGCGCTGGCTTCTGGGCAGGAAGGGCGATCGCGCGGGCGGTCTGGAAGTCCTCGAACGCATCGAACCCAATGCCCCAAAAGCCGAGATCGAGGCCGAGGCGGACGAGATTATGGCTGCGTCCTCGGAAAGAACATCCTCGGCACATTTCTGGACACGCCGTCTTCGCAAACCGATCCTGCTCGCCATCTTGATTGCATTTTTCAACCAGCTCTCCGGCATCAACGCGATTCTCTATTTCGCGCCACGCATATTTGAACTTACCGGGCTGGGCGCGAAAGCAGCGCTGCTGCAATCGATTGGCATCGGCTTCACCAATCTCATCTTCACGTTTGTCGGCCTCTGGCTCATTGACAGGCTCGGTCGCCGCACGCTTCTCTTTATCGGCTCTTTCGGATACATCGGCTCGCTCGGTCTGGTTGCCTGGGCTTTTTTTACGGAGCACTACAGCATCGTACCGGCTTGTGTCTTCGCTTTCATCGCCGCGCACGCCATTGGCCAGGGAGCGGTCATCTGGGTTTTCATCTCCGAGATATTTCCCAACCGTCATCGTGCGGAAGGTCAGGCCCTCGGCAGCTTCACACACTGGATCTTCGCCGCCCTGCTTACGACTTTCTTCCCGAAGATGGTCTCCGCCTTTCCGCCTGGTTACGTTTTCTCGTTCTTCGCCAGCATGATGGTTCTGCAACTCATCTGGGTGAAGACGTTGGTTCCGGAGACGAAGGGCGTGCCGCTGGAGCAAATCCAGAAACAACTGGGCATCGAATAGGCCATGAACTTTAGCCATGAACTTTAATGTTATCGGCGTGGGAGAAGTGCTGTGGGACTTGCTTCTCACCGGACCGCAGCTCGGCGGAGCGCCAGCGAACTTCGCCTATCACGCGCACGCTCTGGGAGCGCAGACGCAAGTCATCACGCGCGTGGGGAAGGATGACTATGGGCGCGAAATCATTCGCCGCTTTCATAAGATGGGCCTGCCCGAAACCACCGTGCAAATGGATGACGCCGTACCCACGGGGACTGCGAAGGTCGCGCTGTCGGGCGATGGGCTTGCCCATTTCACCATTCAGGAAAATGTGGCTTGGGACCATATTGCTGTAACACGGGAAGCTCTTGTCGCCGCCAGCGAGGCGCACGCAATCTGCTTCGGAAGTCTGGCCCAGCGCAGCGAGCCCTCGCGCAATACAATTCAGCAACTGGTCGCGGAGACGCCAGCAGACGCGCTGCGCGTTTTTGACATTAATCTTCGGCAACAGTTCTATTCGCGTGGTTTGATCGAGCAGTCGCTCCAGCTGGCAAACGTGCTCAAGCTGAATGACGACGAACTGCCGACCCTCGCCGAGATGTTTGGCTTGACGGGTTTCGCCGAGCATCAGATCAAGCATCAGATCGAATGGCTGGCGCACACATTCAGCTTGCGATTGGTTGCATTCACCCGTGGCGCAAACGGCAGCCTGCTTTATCAAAAGGACAAGAATGAAGTGCGGTGGTCCGATTGCCCCTCTCGCCCGGTCAAGGTCGTCGATACCGTTGGTGCCGGCGATTCCTTCACGGCCGCGATGGTGTTGGGACTGGTCCGGAAAATGGACCTGGACGAAATCAATACCATCGCCAACGAAGTGGCGCGATACGTTTGCTCCGAACCGGGGGCAACGCCGGCTTTGCCAATAGAATTTGCGCGAAGATTTTCGATCTGACACCGCAGGGAGATGACAAAGACAGTGCCAGCAGCCGATCACTTCCGCATCACCGCCTCCGCACTCAAGCACTGGGCCATCGCTCAACTGCAGGACTCGCTCGCGGTCGGCCTCCTCTGGCTGATCGGCCTGTGGCTGATCCGCGTCCCCTGGGCACCGCTGTGGGCGCTGCTAGCCGCTACGTTGCAGATCATTCCTCACTTCGGGCCCATCCTCGGATTGCTCGGCCCGGTCCTGTCCGCCGCCCTTCAATGGCAAGACTGGCAGCATCCGCTCTACGTGCTCATTCTTTATGCGGTGATCGTCGCGGTCGATGGGTTCCTGCTCCAGCCCTACATCATGCGGCGCGTGGCGCGAGTGCCCATGTGGGCATCGATTCTCGCCCCGCTCGTTCTCGGATTTGTGATCCCGTTCTGGGGATTCCTGCTCGCGCCCCCGCTGCTGGCGGTCATCTACGCCTTTAAGGCAAAACGGATCACGCCTTAGTGAAGCGCTGGGCGTCCCCGCCCGACCAGACGTGCCCTAACCCCGTCGCCAGGGTGGGCCCGTCCTATCGCGAAGGGCGGGGAATCCGTCTACGACCCAATCCCCAGCAGCGCCTTGCGCAGCCGCTCATGCCTCTGCGTAAGATGCAGGTAGAGCATTTCGTCCCGCTTGGCTTTGGCGCGGATGACTCTGACGAGGTCTTCTTTATCTTCTCGTGTCCACGCACGCCATCTCCGCATGTCGGCCAGCACGAGCGCAAAATTCTCAAAGGCTGCCTTCTCCAGCGGCGTCCACGAAGACGTGCCGACACCGCTGTTTTTCGGAAATAATATCCGCTCCAGGCCACGCCTGGAATGCTCGCGCATGAAGACGGCATCTCCGCCAAAGTCGCGAGCCATCAGCCGGTTGACTCGCAATCCGATGTTGCGCGTTGAAAATTTGTCCCACGCTCCCACCTCGCTTCCCGGAAGCTCGTAGAAGACATGGCCCGCGGCCAGTCGCCTCAGCGTGCGCGCGGGTGTTCGATATTGTTTCTCGGCGGCGATTTTCTGCTCTTCGCGCTCCGCCAGTTGTTGCAGATCGGCTCGTCCCGGCCTGAAGCCGAGTTTGCGGTAGAACCAGAACGCGCCCGACTCAATCGCTTCCTCGTTGCCATGGCCCAGTTGATACGGATAGACCGAGACGCACGTCGCACCCATACGGTGACACAGGCAGCGCAGCACTTGCGCATAGATCCATCCCGCTTCGCCGCCGCGGAACGTGTAGAACGTGTTGAAGCCAACCTCCATCCACTCGCAGAGGCCGATGGCTTCGATATAGTTGATCGGTACTCCATTCTTCAGCGTCAATCCCGCGACATACGCGCGCAGTGAGAGACGGCGAGCTGGCGGCAGGTTCCAAAGATAAATTGTCACGCCGCGGCCGACCTCGGCCCGCACCACCGACCGCGGGTCGCCGAGCGTCGTGCCGTAAAGTTCGCGGTAACGCACCAGCATGACTTCGCGGATCAGGTCCATGATCTGCTCACCCCGCTTGCGCGAAAGCCGCGTCAGGCGCGGTGGACGCCGTGCCAACTCCGCGGCCAGCGACACCTGGCCTCGGCGGATGAGCGGCGTTGTGTGAAAAAAAAAGCTGCGAACCGGCTTCCAGTTGCAAGTTCGCGAGATGACGGAGTTCTCGAGACTCCAGCGCAAGGGCACGCGCAAGGATTCGTACAGCTCAGCTTTTTGTGGAGCGGGCAATGACAACTGTTCGAAGCGCGAGATCAGCCACGCCGGAACACGCTTCTTGCCCGCGGCCGCCTCGAGCCATCGGCGCCACGGCGTATCGGCCTCGACATACGCATCGTCCTCAAGCAAGGGAATAAAGCGCGGACCGATGGTTCCTAACTCTCGTCCCGGTTCGTAATTTTCCCAGGCGATTTCGACTTTACCGGGCATGCGCCGGGTGTTGATGAGCCAGTTCGCAACATCGAAGCTGAGTGTGTCTTCCATCTGTGTACCGGCGATGCCGGAGACCTCGAACGTATCGAAGTCCTCCATGTCAGCGCCGGCTTTACGTAATGCTTCAATTTTCTTGTGGAAACCGTTCAGAATGCGCTCGGTGAGGCGAACCACAGCTGGACCGTGCGGAAAAGCGCGCAGGAAAAGTAGCGCTTCGTGGAAGCGGATCAGCGACGGGGAATCAGGAAAGCGCCCTGCGTCGAGCGATTTCAGCAATTTCACCACGCGAGCCGCTTCGTCGCGGCCGAAGCGATAGCGGAAGGCTTCGAGCTCGGTGAGTTGGTGATCGACGGCGTTCGCGGCCATGGAGATTCCCGACAAGAGTACCTCATGACTTGCCTGTGCAGCGTTAACCTCACAGGTGATGCCCAGGGCCGCTGAGGGAGCACGACGTCCCGGCTGGACGGGCGAGACGCCCGTCGCTCCACCGTCGGCGTTCATCTATTTTTAACCCGCCGTTCATCTACCTTTAACCCGCCCGAAATGCGCGCGCAATAGGCTTCTCGCTCAGATCCATTCTTTCAGGAGGCCTTTCAGTGACCGCTCGTCGCTTTTTCCCCGCTCTGCTTGCCGTACTCGTACTGGCGTGCCTGGTTTCCACAACCGCCGCTGCGCAATCCGGCAACATCAAACATGTGCTTCTGATCAGCGTCGACGGTATGCATGCGCTCGACGTTGCGAATTACGTGGCCAAGAATCCGCAGTCGGCTTTGGCCGAGCTCTCCAGTCACGGGATCACCTTCAGCAACGCCCGGACGCCCGCAAATTCAGACTCCTTTCCCGGCCTGCTCGCGCTGGTGACTGGCGGCTCTCCCGTCAGCCACGGGCTGTTCTATGACGTCAGCTACGATCGCACGATCTTCGCTCCGAGCAACGTCACCTGCTCGGGGCCGGCGGGCAATATGATGGTTTTTGACGAAAGCATCGACCTGTACAACGGGCATAACGTCTCGCAAAACGTGATTGACCCGGCCAAGCTGCCGCGTGTGCGCGACAAATTTGGCAACTGCGTGGCCCTCTATCCGCACAGCGCGCTGCGTACCAACACTATTTTTGAAGTAGCAAAATCGAAAGGCTGGCACACGGCATGGGCGGATAAGCATCCCGCCTACGATCTGGTGAATGGGCCTTCGGGCACGGGAGTCGACGATCTTTATACGCCTGAAGTCACCAACGTCGGCGGACTCGACAACACCCATAGCGTGGTCTGCACGGCGGGGAACGATCTGAAAAAGGTTCACGGGATCATCAACGAGATCCATG
>Ga0207146_10061_pt1 | contig 28228 bp, 20 predicted proteins | sample Alteio_BWMinHeat_36_FD_153539 | JGI IMG/M metagenome (GOLD analysis project Ga0207146, IMG submission 153539) | Enriched cells from forest soil in Barre Woods Harvard Forest LTER site, Petersham, Massachusetts, United States -... | ecosystem: Environmental > Terrestrial > Soil > Temperate forest >...
CGCTCAGTGGGTTCCGGGCAAGCTGGTGTCGCTCGGCACGGACGGTTTCGGGCGCAGCGAGAATCGGTCGTCTCTGCGAGATTTCTTCGAAGTGGACGCAAAGCATATTGTGCTGGCCACGCTGCATGCGCTGGCGGTGGAGAAGCCTGCCGATAAGAAGAACGGCGGCGAAGGCGTCAGCGCGAAACTCCTGGAGAAGGCAATCCGCGATCTTGGCATCGATCCGGAGAAACGCAATCCGGCTATCAGCTAGCGGCGCGACGGGCATCTCGCCCGTCCCGAGGGCATTGGATCTCCCGTAGAGACGCGGCTTGCCACGTCTTCGGCAGCAAATGAGTCGACGCAAGCAAGACGGGGCAAACCCGTCTCTACCAGAGCACGCGGACGCGAGGGAAAAAGAAAGAATGGCAACGGAATTTAAACTGCCCGAGCTGGGCGAGAATATCGAGAGCGGAGACTTGGTCCGCTTGATGATCAAGCCCGGCGCCAGCATCACCGCAGGCGAACCGGTGATGGAGCTCGAGACCGACAAAGCAGTTGTGGAAGTGCCTTCATCGGTGACTGGCACGATCGGTGAAGTCCGCGTAAAAGAAGGAGACAAGCTGCGAGTTGGGCAGGTCATCTTCACCGTCGAAAACGGAGCTGGAGCTGGAACAACTTCCCCTGCGAAAGCGGAGAAAACGCCCGCGCAGCCCAGCCCAGCTCCCGCAGTACCACCTACCGCAACATCAGCTCCCGCCGTACAAGCTCCTGCAAACCCAGCTCCCGCGATCCCGGTTTCCGAAACCCCAGCGAAGCCAGCCCCGGCGGCCGCACCTCAACGGGAGCGGCGAGCAACGACTACAGCTTCGGTCGCGACGGCCAGCGAGTTCAGGCTCCCGGAACTCGGAGAGAACATCGAGTCCGGGGATCTCGTGCGGCTGATGGTCTCACCGGGCGCGAGCGTTGCCGAGGGTCAGCCGGTGATGGAGCTCGAAACCGACAAAGCCGTTGTCGAAGTACCTTCCACGGTCAGCGGCGTCGTGCGCGAAGTGAAGGTCAAAGAGGGTCAGAAGGTCAAGGTTGGCGAGGTCATCTTTACGCTGGAGGGTGGTGCAGTTGCTCGGGCGGAACCTGCTCGCAAGCACGAACCGGTGGAACACGTCTCCGGACAGCAAGCGGCACGACTCGCATTCCAGTTGGCAATGCGCGCCGAGGGCAAAACTGAAGAACAGGCGCTGCCACCGGATCAACCACAATCCGCGACGCCAGATTTCACCATGCCCGTACAACTGGCGAAAGTTGCAGGCACGGAACACCGCGATCCAGCGCCGGCGGCTCCGCATGTGCGTCGTCTGGCGCGCGAAATCGGTGTGGATATTCACAGCGTGCCGGGCAGCGGTCCGGGCGGGCGCATCAGTGAAGACGATGTGAAACTGTGCGCCAAGAATGCTCTGGCGGCGGCAGCCGCTGCGCAGGCTCCAGGCGGAGGCTTCGCCGAACCCGAACTTCCAGACTTCGCCAAGTGGGGCAAAACGGAGCGGGTTTCGATGCGCGGGGTGCGACGCAAAACCGCTCAGCACCTCCGTCAGGCATGGAACACGATTCCGCATGTCACGCAGCAGGATCGCGCCGACATCACCGAACTCGAACAGTTGCGGGCCCGCTTCGCGCCGCGAGCGGAAGAAGCCGGCGGCAAGATGACCGTGACCGCGATCGCGCTGAAAGTTTGCGCGTCGGCTCTGAAAGTCTTTCCGCAGTTCAATGCATCTATTGATATGGCGAAGGAAGAGATCATCTACAAGCAGTACATCAGCATCGGCGTTGCAGTGGACACCGATCGCGGATTGCTGGTGCCGGTCATTCGCGAGGTTGACAAGAAAAATATTGTCGAGCTGGCGGCGGAGATGACGCAGCTCTCGAAGAAAGCGCGTGACCGCAAGCTCACTCCTGAGGAGATGGAAGGCGGCACATTTACCATCACGAATCTTGGTGGAATCGGCGGCACGGGATTCTCTCCGATCGTGAATCATCCTGAAGTCGCGATTCTGGGGCTTTCGCGTTCGCGGATGGAACCGGAGTGGGTGAATAACAAATTCGAGCCGCGCTTGATTCTGCCGCTCTCACTCTCGTACGATCACCGGTTGATCGATGGCGCCGATGCCGCGCGTTTTCTGCGCTGGATCGCGGAAGCGTTTGAGCAGCCGTTCCTGCTTTCGGTTCAGGGATAGACAAAAATCTGAGGATAAAAACGCAATGGCGAACAATTCGAATCTCCGTGTGGCTATCATCGGCGGGGGTCCTGGCGGATATGCCGCCGCATTTCTTGCCGCCGACCTGGGCATCAAAGTTACCCTGATCGATCCGGAAGTGAATCCTGGCGGCGTCTGCCTATATCGCGGCTGCATCCCGTCCAAGGCCCTGCTGCACGTAGCCAAACTGCTCGAAGAAGCCGAACAGGCAAAGAACTGGGGGATCGAGTTCGGCGAGCCCAAAGTTGACCTGAACAAGCTCCGGGGATGGAAAGAGAGTGTCGTCAAGAAGCTGACCGGTGGACTTGGGCAGTTATCCAAGCAACGCTCGGTCCAGTTCGTGCAAGGTAAAGCGGCGTTCGTGAATTCCACCACGGTGAAAGTGACGAAGACTGCCGGCGGCGAAGAGAACCTGACCTTCGACCGCATCATCATTGCCACCGGATCGCGTCCGACCGTCGTCCCGAGCCTCAAGCTCGACAGCCCGCGCCTCATGGATTCGAGCGGCGCTCTCGACCTGCCCGATGTTCCAAAAACGCTGCTCGTCATTGGCGGCGGCTACATCGGATTGGAACTGGGATCGGTCTATGCCACGCTCGGCACCAAGGTAACCTGTGTCGAAATGATGCCCGGCTTGCTGCCCGGCGCCGACCGCGACCTGGTGCTCCCTCTGCACAAGCGCCTAGAAAAACTTTTCGCCGCGATCCTGCTGAACACCACGGTCAAGTCGCTCAAGGACGAGAAGGCCGGTATCCGCGTCACCCTCGAAGGTCCAAATGTAAAAGAAAAGGAGCAAGTCTTCGACCGCGTGCTGATGTCGGTTGGACGACGGCCGAATTCCGAGATCCCCGGCCTCGACAAAACAAAAGTCAAAGTCAACCAGAAGGGATTCATCGAAATCAATGAGCAGCGGCAAACTGCCGACCCCACGATCTACGCCATCGGGGACGTTGCCGGTGAACCGATGCTGGCGCACAAGGCGATGCATGAGGGCCGCACTGCGGTTGAGGCGATCGCCGGCCACAGAGTTGCTTTCGAACCGAACGCGATCCCCGCGGTCGTGTTTACCGATCCTGAAATCGCGTGGGCTGGACTGACGGAAACGCAAGCCAAGGAACAAGGACGCGAGATCACCATCGCCAAGTTCCCGTGGGCCGCTTCGGGTCGTGCCATTACGCTCGACCGGCCCGATGGCTTAACCAAGCTGCTCATCGATCCGAAGACGGAACGTGTGCTCGGTGTCGGCATCGTGGGCGCGGGCGCGGGCGAACTGATCGCTGAAGGCGTGCTCGCCATCGAAATGTGCGCGCTCGCGGCCGATGTGGGCATGACGATCCATCCGCACCCAACGCTATCGGAGACAATGATGGAATCGGCAGAAGTCTTCTACGGACAGGCGACCGACATTTATCGTCCGAAGAGGTAGCAGTGGAGCGACGGGCGTCTCGCCCGTCCGAAATTTGGCCGTAACCGTGAGCATCGTGGCCGGCGGGGACGCCCGGCTCTCCACTTACTGGAACGACGATGAAAAAATTGGCGCAGTTGGTTCTTGTCGTTTCATTCTCTCTCCACGGGCTGATGGCTCAGTCCGTAACCACCCTGCTGAAGGCTGGGGGGCCGACGCAGGAACCAACTCCTGCGTCCACCGATGCGCTGGGGCGTGAGACGCCTTCGGGAACTGTGCTTGGATTCCTGCAAGCCGCGCAAACCGGAAATTACAAGGCTGCCGCCGATTACCTCCAGATGGCCGCTGCCCGCCGCCAATCGCAGGGCGCCGACCTGGCCGAGAAGCTGAAATATCTGATGGACCGCTCCTTCGTGGGGGGCTTGCGCCGGCTCAGCACCCGTCCCGACGGCAATCCGGAATACGGTACGCCCAACGATCAAACCATCGGCATTTTTTCCTATGGCGATGGGGAGGTTCCCGTCGTCCTCGCCCGGGTTGGGGATCCGAACTCAGGAAGAATCTGGCTCTTCTCTTCCGAGACGCTGAGCAAGGTCCCCGAGTTGTATGACAACGTGCATGCTCACCGGGTCGAAAAAAAACTTCCTCAAAGCCTGGTGCGAAACGTGTTTCTCGGGATGCCGCTCTGGCAATGGCTGGCACTTTTCGCCGCGATTCCATTTGCCCTCGCGATCGGTTGGGTAGTGGTTCTGCTGCTGGCGATTCCGCGCCGGCTCTGGCTCAAGCTCAGAAATCGTCCCAACCTGCACTCCTACAGCCGCATGTCCACGCCGCTGCTGATCTCATTCAGCGCGCTTGCTCACCGCATAATTGCCGCCTATCTCGGCCTGCCGCTGCTCCCGCGTCTTTATTACTACCGGATCGTCGGCGTTCTCATCAGCATCGGCTTCTTCTGGTTTTTGCTCCGCGCCAGCAGCCTCATGATGCAGCGCCTGCGCATCCATGCCATTAGCTCGGGCCGCGTCGGCACCGGAACCCTCATCGTGCTGGGCGAGCGGTTGCTCACGGCGCTGGTGGTGATCGTCGCGGTCCTGGCGACGCTCGGCATCCTCGGCTTCAACCTGACCACCGTGCTCGCCGGCCTTGGCATCGGCGGCATCGCCATCGCCTTCGCCGCACAGAAGACGCTCGAAAATCTTTTTGGTGGAGTTTCCGTGCTGGCCGACGAAGTCATCCTGGTCGGCGACTACTGCCGTTTCGGCGACCGCACTGGAACCGTGGAAGACATCAGCCTGCGCTCCACCCGCGTTCGCACCGACGCGCGTACCCAGCTTTCGATTCCGAATGGCGCCCTCGCCACCATGAACATCGAGAACTTTACCCGTCGCGACAAAATTCAATTCAATCCGGTGCTCGCCATCAGGTACGAGACCACGGCGGACCAGTTACGTTACCTGCTGGCTGAGGTTCGCCGGATGTTATACGAACACCCGAAAGTCGAGAGTGAGAGCGCAAGCATCCGCTTCGCCAATTTCGATAACAGCGCTCTGCGCCTTGAGATCGCCAGCTATGTGCTCACCCGCGACGCCAACGAATTCAACGCGATTCGCGAAGACCTCTTATTACGCATCATGGATATCGTCGAGAAATCGGGCAGCAGCTTCGCCTTCCCGTCGCAGACCCTATATTTCTCGCGCGATTCCGGCATCGACAAGGAGAAGGCCAGCGCCGCCGAGCAGCAGGTCCAGCAATGGCGGGATCAACACCAGTTGCCATTCCCCGATTTTGCGCCCGAGGACAAATCGGCCTTTCGCGGATCGATTGTCTATCCTCCGCCAGAGTCGGCGATCAAAAACCAGCGCCTTCCCTAAACTATAGGGAGCGGCCCACTTACCGCGGTAACTTGCGGCTTTCGACGGCGGTTCCTAGCATGGGAGAGTTATGCCCCATGCTCTGCTGTTGTCGCCGGATGACCAGGCGGTCAGCGCAATTACTGGCGTTTTAGAAGAAATGTCAGTAACTTGCGAGCGTCCCCTGGACGGAGTCTCCGCTGCCCAAAAGCTCAATTCGCAAACGTTCGACCTGGTGTTGGTCGATTGCGAAAATCTGCCCGCAGCCAAGCTGATCTTTGACGTTTGCCGCCGCGGAAAAAACGGCAACAACCCAGTCCCGATCGCCATTGTCGATGGCCGCGCCGGACTGCCAACTGCTTTTCGCCTGGGCGCAGAACTGATTCTGACCAAGCCGGTCGCGAAAGATCAAGCTCGCACGACCATCCGCACTGCGGTTAGCCGTGTGCGGAAAGACGCTCAGACAAATGAGAGTGTTCCGGCGCAACCTGCGAGCGCGGACGTCCGCAGCCCGGTCATGCCCGGCGCGGCCAAGAGCGAAGAACGTGCGCAGGCGGCGGCCGCCGGATCCGTTTCTTCGCAACTCACAAGCTTTGCGGAGCCTGCTCCAAGCTTCGTTCCAACCTTCGTTCCCGCCGCTGGCTCGACCACGTCGCTCTCCGCTCCTGCGGCCACGACGGAGATGCACTCCGCCACCGACGAAATCCATGCCGCACCACCTGTTCTAAAGTTGAATCCGCAGTCTGGATCACTTTCCGCATCCTCTTTGTCGGAATCATCTTTGTGGGAATCATCTCCAGATCGAGCTGTTTCGGTAGAGTTGAAGCCCGCGCGCCCACTAAAACCTTCCGACGATCCGGTGCTTGCGGAACTGGAGAGAACGGAACTGGAAGAATCGCAACGGGAAAGCTCGATACTCGAAAACTCGGGACCGAGCAAAGCGGCGCCGCTTCAACCGGCAGCCAAATCAGGCGCCCCGGCTATTTCGTCCTACCGGCAAGGCCGGCAGAAAAGAAGCGGCCCGCTTGTCGCTTTGCTAATGCTGGTGCTCGCTGGCGGCAGCTTTTATGCAGTGTGGACGTACCAGCCCGGATTCCGAGACCTTGCCCAACCGAAAATTGATCGCGTGCTGGCCCTCGCCGGAATGGCGCTGCCGCCGACTCCGGCGCCAAATCCCGTGAAACCTTCACCTCAACTGGCTCCGGCCACAACCTCGGCGCCAGCGCCGGAATCGCCAGCAGATCCGAATCAAACCCAATCAAAGGCGCCGGATTCCGCAATGAGTTCAGCAACAAGTTCGGCAACTGGTTCACCAATGGCGTCAGCCGTTGCGACTCCGCCTGTCCAGCCGGCAGCGACTCCGGGCACGCCAGTTGCGCCGCCAGCTTCTGCAGCCACAGCCCCAGCGGCACCGGTCGCGACCAAGCCTGAGGCTAACAAGACCAGCGACAAGCTCGCCAACAGCAAGAAGGACACGTCCGCTGCAACTCCGCCCGATGCTCCACTGCCCGCGGAGAGCAGCGCGATCATTCTCTCTTCCAAGGGTGCGGAAAAACGGTTGGTCCAGAGCGCTCCGCCGAAATACCCCGTCGAAGCGCGCTCGGCCCAAGGGACCGTCGTCCTCAAGGCAGTGGTGGATGAGACCGGCAAGGTAGAGGGCCTCCGACTGGTTGAGGGAAACGCCACTCTCGCAACCGCCGCCATCCAGGCCGTGAAGCAGTGGCGGTATCGGCCCTACGTCCGTGATGGAAAGGCGCAGGCCTTTCAGACGGTCGTGATCGTAGACTTTCAGCGGCCTTGACGGCAGACGAGTCCAGACGTCACCGGTCGTTAGTCGTTCGCTCGCGGGTGCCCCGCAAGCTGCCCAACGATCCACGACCCCCATTTCAATTACCGCCGTAACTTGCTGGTACCCACTCCATTACCTAGGATGACCTCATTATGGGTTACCAAGCTTTACTCTTCTGTCCCGACGAAAAACTGGCCCGCGTCGTCAGTCAGGTGTTCAGTGAACTGGACTTCACCGTAGAGCCGGTTCATGAACCGTTTGCCGCGGTCAAGAAGTTGATGTCGCAGCGTTACGACGCCATCGTCGTGGACTGCGAGAACGAACAGAACGCTTCCCTGCTCTTCAAGAGCGCCAGAAATTCCAGCTCCAATCAGAGCTCGCTGGCGATCGCTTTGGTCGAAGGACAAGCGGGCGTGGCCAAGGCCTACCGCATCGGCGCCAACCTTGTGCTCACCAAGCCGATCAACGTTGAGCAGGCAAAGGGAACGCTTCGAGTCGCGCGAGGACTTCTGCGCAAAAACTCTGATGCGGCCAGCGCCAGCGCTACCAGCGCCGCAACTCTCGCAATGCCCGCGAAAACACCTCCAGCATCCGCCGACAATTCATTTCAGCCGCCGAGTCGAGGCGCGGCAGCGAGTACTCCACCGCTAAGCCGTCAAGAGCTTCCTGAATTCGAGGCGCCGCTTCTAGAGATGATTCCGGAGACGCGTCCAGCAGCGATTCCCGCAATTTTAGCGTCGGCAAAAGTTGAGGACAAACCAGCGGCCGTTCCTGGGTCCGCGCCGCAAGCCAAGATCAGGATGACGACCGCGGACGAGCCAGCCGTGCAAGCGTCGCAGCCCCCTTCTCTGTGGGCAGTTAGTAACGACACCGTCAAGAATGACCTAGTCAAAAACGAAGCGACAAAAATCGCCGCCGCATCCGTACCAGCCCAAAATCCGAGTTCCGCCTTCGCGTCGCCCCCGGGATCGGCCGCCGCACCTGCTCCGGCAAAAGAAGTAGCTGCTCCGCCGGCGCCAGCGAAAGAGAACGGGACGGTTGAATCGGAGCCCGCCAGTCCATCTCACGCCAATTCATCGCACGCCAATCCGTCGCACGCCAATCCGTCGCACGACGCCGATCCTGCTCCCGCTCCGGCTCCAACGTTCAGTATGGTGAGCGCGATCGATGCCCCGTCCTTTGCCGCATTGGGCGAAGAAGATTCCGGCGGATCGGGCGTTCACAAAAAAATCCTCATCGCAGCTGTTGCTGTACTGGCTCTGGCCGTGCTCGGCTACCTTGGTTATGGGAAGCTCGGCAAGTCCAGCGCGCAGCCCCTGAGCACTCCCCAGGACTCCAGGCAGCCGGCTGCGGCTCCGGCACCCACGTTCTCTCCGGTCGGGGCACCCTCCACCGGCACGCCCGGCCGCGCAAGTTCGGTAACGCAGACCTCGGCTCCCAAAACGGCTACAGTGGCGCCGCCCGACAAGCCGTCGGCCGGCGTTGCCGATTCACCGGTGATACGGATCGCCGCGAACATCGGCGCAAGCCCTGAGCCGGAAACGAAGGAACACGATTCAGCGCCCATCCACGTGAAGACCACGCGAGCCAAAACACCGGCCCAAGGGGAGGAGTCGGCGCCGCCGCTTCCCAGCCCGCTCGCCGTTGCTTCCGCAAACGACCACAACTTGAGCGGCTTGATGGCTTCGGCATCTTCCAGTGTTCCCAGGCCTTCGCTGGCAACCATAAGAATTTCTCAGGGTGTATCCCAGGGACTGCTGATCAAGCGGGTGCAACCAAAGTATCCGCCAGCCGCGCTAGCGGTTCGTGCCCAAGGCGCAGTGCAAATCGAAGCGACCATCAACAAAGAGGGTAACGTCACCAATCTGAAAGTGCTTAGTGGAGACCCCGTTCTCGCGCGCGCCGCTCTGGAAGCTGTCCGCCAATGGAGATATAAGCCGTACTACCTCGATGGCGATCCAGTCGAAATCCAGACCCAGATCACGGTCAATTTTAAAGCAAACTAGGAAAGGCAGGTGTCAGATCCAGGTCTCCGGTCTGAGCGCACTTGGATTTCCTGAAACCTAAAACCTGACACCTGAGACCTGATTTAATTTAGCTGCTCGTCCAGAGGCCGGTTCCGCGGACACTCCGGATAAGCACCGATGCTGCGGAATTTGTGGTGAAGCGCGTGCAAGTCTGCGCTCAAGAGCCGCACCACCTCCATGCAGAAATTACCGTGTTCGCGCAGAAACTCCAGGAGCTCGCGCGGAACGAAAAAGCCGCCGTCGTTGGCTCGCCTGCTTCAGCGGTGATCCGATACCTTTCGCCGCTCATGCTTTCGCTCAGTCCGAGCATCGTTCCAGGACCGACAACCTCCAGAAGCTGCTTTTGGCTCTGACCGGTCGGACCCGCGCCTCGCAGCTCTCCACCAGGTAAGCGCCCGTCGCCACGACGCCATGCTGAAAGAGCTTGGCGCCTTTGGGGAATAGCCGAACCGATTTGATCCCGTGAAGAGCCTGCAAGAGATGGGGACTCAACTTGCCTGGCGTAGGCTGCGACGACACAATGTTCCTCCCCCTTGCCATAGCCCATCCTGCAGACACCAAGAACCGCAGGCAGTGCTATGGATCGCGGCTCCACGTAACGGGCGACTGCGAAGCGCTGGCTCCAGATACACCCAATGAGGACCGGCTGGCGGCTCCTTCCCGATTAGAGTCCTTTGATTGATCGGCTGTGCAGCGCTCGGCATTTGGTTTTCGCGAGGGCGAACCGAAGGGATTGTCCGAGCCACCTCAGAAGTGTGACAAGAAGCTCGCCGAATTCCTGGTTATTGCCGCTCAAGAATTTCGTCGATTGCGGCTTTGCCGCCTCTGTCGACGTTGACAACTTTGTGGACCGGCTTGAAACCGGTCATCGTGACATCCACGATGTAGTTCCCCGGTCCCAGCATGACGTCGACGGGCGAAATCTTGTCAAGCACGCGCTGATTGATCGCGACCTGCGCGCCTTTCGGCTGGGTGTGAATGCTGATCGCGCCCATGCCCGCCGTGCTGTCTCCACCGTGCTGTCCGAACAGCTTGTTGAACTTGCCGACAGTCCGCATGTCCTCAGCATTGCCCAGCGCTCTGAGCACAGGCGAGTACTGGAAATTCCGAGCAGGACCAAGATCGGCGGTAACGGTCTCGTCGAGGTATCCCGGTTTGCGCAATAGTATTGTATGGCTTCCTTTTTCCACGGAGAACTGCGCCGGAGTCACTCGCCCGCTAGACTTGCCGTCTAACATGATAGTAGCGCCGGGCGGCGTGCTGTTCACGACCATCAGCGCGTCGACCGGCGACAAATGAAGCACGAGAGATGTTTTGCTGCCGGCAGCCACATCGACTGACCGTATCTCGGACGAATAGCCGGACTTACTCGCAGATATGATATGCTTGCCCGGCCCCAGGGCCGTCACGGTAAACGGGGTAATCCACGACGGATCGCTTTTTCCATCGACCTGAAACTGCGCGCCCTGCGGATTGGAGTCGATCAGCGCCTGGCCCGGGATGACGACCGGCACCGGGGCCGGAGCATGCGCCCGTCGACTCCCGTTCGTGATGCGCTTTTCGACCTGGCGGACTGTCAGGCTCGGTTGGGCTTCCGCAATCGGCGGAGCCGGCTTCTCGATCTGTGGCGCCGCCGCAGTCGGCGCAAGGGGCTGGGTTGGGGACGAGCTCGGCTTTGCCGCTCTCGTCGGCCGCGGAGCCGCCGTGGAACCATCGTCTTCCGAACGGACGTGAAAAAAGATCGCGATCGCAACCACCAGGATCAGTCCGACCGCGCCCAGGATCGAATAAATCATCAGCCGGGGCGGAACGGTGGCCATTTCGTGGATTGCCTTTTGCGCGACCTCCCGCGGCTGAATCTTTGGCTTCTCGTCTTTCCGCGGGTAGATCTGCGCCACCGGCCGCGACGGCTCAGCCGGCTCGGGAACTGGAGGCACGAACACGGGTTCCTTAAGCGGAGGCATCTCTGCCAGGTCCGAGAAACTCGTGCCGGACGAACCCGCCACGGGCTCGGACATCATTGGATCAACCGCCACACGGGGCGACTGCTGCTCCAATTCTCCCTCCGCCGCAGCCGCAGATAAAACCGGGCCGTGCGCCGCCTGGGATTCGGAAGCACTTACTTCAAATTCGCCTGCAACCTCGTCGATAAGTCGAGCGCCAGAGTTCGCAGTGGATCCGCGCGCAGTACCCCCTCCGGTCATCGCGCCCGCTGCGGCCGCTGCGGCTTTGCTTCCCGGCGCCGGTGGAGCGGTCTGTGCACGCACCCGCGCTTCCTGTTTGGCCGCGCTTGAGCCTGCCGAGACAAACTTGCTGGCCGCCGCCGCACGCGCTGCGGAATTCACCGCAACATTCGGCGCCTGGGTCGTCTTTTTGGAATCAGTCGCCGCTTTCTTGCCATTTTCCTTGCACTTCTCCAGGTCATCCAGCAGTTCGCGAGCGCTCTGATAACGCCCCGCCGGATCCTTCGCGAGCGCTTTCATAATCAGCGCGCTCACCGCCGGTTGAATCTTGGAATTCGCCCCGGACGGGTTCGCTGGAATCTGACTCTCAATCTGGCTTACCAGCGTAACCGGATCTGCGGCGTCGAAAGCCTTCCGGCCAACCACCATTTCGTAGAGAATCGCCCCTAAGGTAAACACGTTCGAACGCAGATCGATGGCTTCTCCGCGGATTTGTTCGGGAGAACAGTAGGGCATCAGCCGGCCCAGACCTTTTCCCGAGTCCGCTCCAATCAGGCTCATGTTGGAGATGCCATAGCCGAGGATTTTGACCATCCCGTCCCACTGCACCATGATTTTGGCGGGCTCCAGCGAATGGTGAGCCACACCCTTCGAGGCGGCCTGCTCCAGGCCGGAGCAAACCTGGCGTGTTATGTCCAGCAGATCCCAGATGGAGAAGCCTTCTTTGCGCGCCAGCATGGTGGCAACGCTGTTGCCCTGGATGTACTCCATCGCGGCGCAGAATTGGCCGTCAATCTCGCCGGCGCCATAGAGAAGGACAATATTCTGGCTGGCGAGGTCACGCGTGCTCTCGCCCTCGGCGATCAGCGTGTCCACAAACGCGTCCGCGCGGTCGCCAAGCGGCTCCAGACTCTGCGTCTTGAGCGCCACGACCTGGTTGGTTTCCGCGTCGACCGCGTTGTAAATCACGGCTGTATCGGACTGGGAAAGTTCACTCTGGATATCGAACCGGCCAAACATCATTGCCATTACAGTTGTCCTCGCGGTGACAAGCCGCACTACACCCTGAATTATGGAGTGACTAAGAACAGGGGGAGAATCGAACCTAGAATACCGCCTTCAAGTGTCCGACTGAGAGTTACGAAAGTACTTTTTCGGGTCCAAGAGTTTTCTGTAAATTACAGATTCAACACACCCCGAACATCGCGTGACGTTTGCACTTAACTGTCCTACTAGGGCCTCCGGCCCGCGAAACCACATGAAAATTAAACTTCTCAACCCGCGATCCAAGCATGAGCGGAGTGATTTTCGAGCCTGGTTAACTATCCTTGCGGTAGAGGAGGTCACGCATCGCCTGTCTCCGAGCTTCGTTCGCTTCCATGGCGGTCCGGCGTTCGGTGGCATCCACGCTCTGCTTCGTTATTGAGTCAACGGGTTCGGGTTCGCTGCACTCCGGGCAGCGATTGGCAAAACCGGGTTTATCCGGCTTCAGTTCGAACTCTTCCGAGCAAACGACGCACAGCTTGATAGGAAATGCCATTCAGGCAATAGGATACCAACCCACACGCTGGAGCTGCAAAAAACACAGATTCGGCAGATAGGTCGCGCACAGGTCCATTTTTGACGTTACAGTTCGTAATTTGCCACGCCCTAGGGAGCGACCCAACTCTTGACTAGGCGCTCTTCAAGAGACTGGTTTGGGGACTGCCGTAAGCCCCGATCTGCTTCAACATTCCTAACTGATCCCAATTGTCCCACCCTTCGATAATTTGTTGGTCGCGAATGCGAGCGATGGTAATCCCTGTCATTTGCACACGCTTGCCGCTGGCGGGCATTCCCAGATGATCTCCGCGATGCGTCATCGTAGCCGACCAGCGCAGCACGACCTTATCCTCTGCCCCAAAGGCATCCTCCACCACAACGTTGATGTCGGGAAAGGCACCGCGAATGCGCTCGACCAATGGCACGAACTCCGCTGGTCCATGGAGCGGCCTGCCATCCTCATGTTCGCCGATTCCGACGCCATCAGGAGCAAAGAGATCGTAAATCGTCTGCGTTCTGCCTTCATTCCAAACTTCTTTGAACCAGCGCCGCATCAACTCCACATTTTCTTCGACTGACATAAACGTCTCGCTCCTTCATAAGAATGGTTTCTTGAGAACCTCTGAAGCACGCCAGACATTATCTACTCGGTCCGACATACTGCAAGGCCTAATTTGCAATTGGTGGCGCGACACGATCCCACATGAAGAGCCGTGTTAAGCTGGGGCAGTTTGTCACCGCACGTTATTTTGAATGGTGTTGCTGTTGTGACATGGACTTCAGGCATCTCAGGCCATAGCCGACTGAAAACAATCGAAGAGCAGCATCGAAAGTACTGATGAAACGCTGCGGCCGGGCTGCCGCTGGGACACGGACAAACCAACACTTCAAAAAAAGATACTGAGCCTGTCGACTTCCCGCCTGCTCATTCGTCGTCTAAGTAGAGCTGAGGTTTAGCGGGTCGAGACCGGCTCGGTCCTAACAATAGACACGTTGAGAGTGTCGGGCCGGATCTTTGGAGATCAACTGTTCCTGGCTCGTCGCGGTCGCGCGCGTTTGAGAAATTTCCGAACAAGCGGCGAGGGGCGTGCGGCGATCGCGGCGGTCAGTTGGCGCGCCCGATGGGAAGAACGATGCATGAAATCGAGGATCGTCTCCAATTGCTCGTCGTCGTAGTTCTCCAGCACCTGGGCAAACCCTTCACGAATCGGGCCGAACACGTTCTGGCAGTCGGCGATGCGTTCGAGGACGGGTTTGACGATCACGCGGCGCCGATCTCGCGAATCCCGTGCCCGGCGGACCAGGTCCTTTTTCTCGAGCCGGTCGATCAGACTGGTCACCGAGGCCGTCGCGAGCCCCGTGTATCCTGCGAGTTCTCCGGCCGTCACCGGACCGACACGAATCAGGGTGTCGATGGTTTTTGTATCGGTCGCGGTCAGGCCGGAGCGCTCGGCAATTGCCGTGTGCAGCATCACCGTGGCCGCGCTGCTCTCCCGTCCGGCCGCGAGGATGCCCTCGACCAGTTTCCGGCGCCGGACGACCGGAGCGTTCTTTTTTCTGGATTCGCTTGACACGGAATTCGCCTCTTGCTATTATCTCGACGCATCGAGATATACGGTAGACAATAATACATCAGGCGGTCGGATGCGCGCAATCTGAGGCGGAATTTGGGAGCCATCCAAGAGGTGCCGTTCCATCGCTCAGCCGCCGTCGGGACTGTCCGGCTGTCGCGACTTGCTTTATGCTTGAGGTTCCGATGGTATGCGGTTGCAGTTTATCTTCCGCCGTTGGGCCCTCCGGAGTTCTAAGCCATGACCTTGACTCGTTTTGTTAGCAAGAGTGCCTTTCGCAACAAGCGGCGCAGCATCCTGACCGTGTTGAGCATTACGTTCTCCCTCTTGCTGCTGACTGTCATGATGACCGTCTGGCACCGCTTCTACCTCGACAAGGGCGACGCGCAGTCGGCCCAGCGGCTGATTACCCGCCATCGCGTTTCCTTGACCCAGAATATGCCGGTATATTACCGGGAAAAAATGCGCACCGTGCGCGGAGTCGTGGCGGTAGCTCCGACGCAGTGGTTTGGTGGCTTGTACAAGGACGAAAAGCCCGAGAACTTCTTCGCACAGTTTGGGACTGACCCCGCGGAAATCTTTACGGTGATGACGGACTTCAAGATCCCCGACGACCAACTGGCCGCCTGGCAGCACGATCAGGCCGGGTGCGTTGTGGACAGTGAACTGGCCAAGAAGTTTGGCTGGAAAATCGGAGATCGGATCATTCTCAAAGGCACCATCTTCCCGGTGAATTTGGAACTCACGATTCGCGGAATCTTCGTCGCGCCACAGCCCAGCATTACGGTTTACTTCAACCAGAAGTATGTCGAGGAGGCAGTTTCCTTTGCCAAGGGCCGCTCTGGGACTTTTAACATTCTAGCCGACTCTCCCGAGGACGTTCCCAAGGTAGCGGCCGACGTGGACGCCATGTTCCGCAACTCTCCCGAGCCCACGAAAACGGAAAGCGAAAAAGCGTTTCAGCTCAGCTTTATCAACAGCATGGGCAATGTGAAAGCTTTCATCCTGAGTATTTGTTTCGCCGTCGTGTTTGCAACTCTTCTGGTCTCCGCTAACACCATGGCCATGTCGATTCGCGAACGTACCCGCGAAGTGGCGGTGCTGAAGACGCTCGGATTCACCAAGCAGTCGATCTTGAAGCTATATATTGGTGAAGCCGTGTTGGTGGCCTTGACCGGCGGGGCTCTGGGCTGCCTGCTGGCGGCCGGGCTGGTGGTCGTTCTGGCGAATGCACCCGGCATGGGATTCTTCTTCCTGGGAATGAAAGTGACCACACCCACTTTTCTGCTCGCCATTTTCGTATCTGCTATGGTGGGATTACTGAGCGCGATCGTGCCTGCCTACCACGCGGCAAAATTGGATATTGTGGAGGGCTTGCGCTACATCGGGTAGCCCCGACACACTGGGAGCAGCACGCGCGAGAGCAAAGACACACTATGGCGATTCCGATCAGCTATAACATTCGCAATCTGAAGCTGCGCAAGGGCCTCACCATCATGACCGCTCTGGGCATTGCGCTCACCGTGACCACCGCGGTTTTCCTGATGGCGCTGCTGGCCGGCCTGAAGAAGGCCTTCATGTCCAGCGGCGATCCCGTGAACGTTCTCGTTATGCGCACGGGTTCCGTGGCAGAACTTTCGGGAGGCTTCGACGCCAGTCTTTTTCCGACATTGAAGACGTTGCCCGGCATCGCCAAGGACGGCCAGGGAGAACCGCTCGCCTCCGGTGAATGGGTGGTTGTCGTGGTTCTGCCGCGCAAGGATGGGACCGGCGAAGTGAACGTGTCGGTTCGCGGCCTGATGCCGGCGGGCCTCACGCTGCGTCCCGGCGCCAAGCTGGTCGAAGGCCGGTGGTTTACGCCCGGACAACGCGAAGTTGTCGTTGGGCAGTCCATTCACAATCGTTTTTCCGGCGCCAACGTGGGCGATAATCTCGATTTTGCCAAAGGACAATGGAAGGTCGTTGGCGTCTTCGATTCTGGCGGCACTGCTTATGATTCGGAACTCTGGGGCGACGTCAATCAGATCGCCGCGGATTTCGACCGCCAGGGAGCCTTTGCGTCTGTTTATTTGCGAGCCACCGACCCAGTTGCAGCCGATGCGCTCAAACACCGCGTCGCCGACGATCAGCGGCTGAAGTTGGAGGGCACGCTCGAAACCGATTATTACGAGAAGCAAACCAGTTCTGGTGGAGTAATTAAATTCATCGGCACGGTTGTGGCGGTCATCATGGCCATCGGTTCCAGCTTCGCCGCCATGAACACGATGTATGCCGCCGTCGCATATCGCTCGAAGGAAATCGCAACCCTGCGGATCATCGGATTTTCGCGCCCCAGCATTCTCACCTCGTTCGTGATCGAGGCGCTGCTCCTTTCATTGCTGGGAGCAGTCGTCGGGATTGTCTTGATATTGCCGTTCAACGGCATGAGCACCGGGATCGGCAACCAGCTCACCTTCAGCGAAACGGTTTTCAGTCTGCACGTGACTTGGGGAGTCGCGATGACCGCGGTTATCTTTGCCTTGATCATGGGCTTGCTGGGAGGCTTCGCACCCGCGTGGCATGCGGCGCGGCAGGATATTCTGACGTCGCTGCGGGCCTAGAGGGTCGGTCGTAGACAGGGGCTTGCCCCGTCCCACGGTCGGCGGAGACGCAGCAAGCCGCGTCTCTACGCGAAATCGACACTGCTCTAGCGGGTGTGTCAGAACGTACAATGGTTCGGACCTTTGATTTTGAACTGGTAAACGACTGACAACGTATCCTCAACCAATGCCCACGGAAACCGAACACACGGATAGCAAGCACGAAGACCTTCGGAGTCTGCGCATCGATCACTCGCTGCGCGACGGAGGCGGAGAACCGCCCGCGTGGTCGCGCCGCTTCATTCTGGGTGGCATCGCCGTAGTCGTCCTGCTGGGATTAGCCGCGCTGGCGTACCGAGTTCTCGCTTCCGAGACAGCGGAAGTGGAAGTCGCGCGGGCAACCGCGGAAGGCGGTGACGTCGCTGGCAGCACGGTGCTTTCGGCGAGCGGGTACATTGTCGCTCATCACAAAATCAGCGTGAATTCTAAAGTCACGGGCCGGGTGGCGTGGATTGGCGTGGAAAAAGGCGACAAGGTAAAAGAAGGACAAGTGCTGGTGCGCCTGGAAGACCAGGAATTCCGCGCTCAGTACGAACAGGCCCGAGGCGCGGTTGAGAGTTACCAAGCACGCCTGTTGCAACTGGAGAATGGCTCGCGCCCGGAGGAGGTCCAGCAGGCCGACCACAACCTGTCTGAGGCGCGGGCGACAGCGATGAATGACAAAATCAATTTGGACCGCGCACGCGATTTATTTGCGCAGGGAGTTACCTCGAAGCAAAATCTCGACGATGCCGGCGCCAAGTACGAGGCTTCGCAGCAACGAATGAATTCGCTGGAACGGGCCTTCCGGCTGATGCAGCTCGGGCCGCGCTCGGAAGAAATTCAGCGCGCCAAGGGCGACCTGCTGCAGGCCGAAGGCCAGATGGCATACGCCAAGTCTCAACTCGATGCCACGGTGATTCGTGCGCCCGTCAGCGGCACGATTCTGGAGCGCACGGCGGAGAAGGGCGAATTGGTCACCGCGCAGTTCGCCAGTGGCGCCGAAGGGGGTCCGCGCGGATCGGTGGTGGCGCTCGCCGACCTGGAGGACATCCAGGTCGAACTCGATATCGCGCAGGATGACTTTGCCAAACTGTCTCCCAAGCAGGAAGGCACCGTCACTCTCGATGCGTTCAGGGATCGCTCCTACAAAGGCGAGATCGCCGAAATGTCGCCAGAAGCCAATCGGCAGAAAGCGACGGTCCAGGTCAAGGTTCAGATTCTGAAACCTGATTCCTACCTGCGACCGGAAATGAATGCGACTGTGCAATTCAAGGCGAAGGAAAACGAAGTGTCGAGTAACGACAAGGGCGCGGCCGCGAAGCAGACTTATGTGTTAGTCCCAACCGCCGCCTTGCGCGACAAGGATGGGACGAAGTTCGTGTTGCTCGCTTTCAACGGCAAGGCTCTCCGCCGGGTTGTTCATGTTCAAGGCCAGCGTTCGAGAGGCTATTTGGTGGACTCGCTGGTGGGCGGCGAAAGCGTAATCACGGCAGGGCCAGCGGATTTGCAGGATGGGCAAAAGATTCGTATCAAGGGGCAATCATGAGCGCAATGACAACGACGACACCAACGACGCAACCGGCAGTGGGCAGCAAGGTCGTGCAGGCCCGTGCGGTGAACAAGATCTTCAAGCGCGACGCTTTTCAGGTAACCGCGCTGGACAACGTATCCCTCGACATCGCGGGCGGCGAGTTTCTGGCGTTGATGGGGCCTTCAGGATCGGGGAAGACGACCCTGCTCAACATGATCGCAGCCATTGACCGCCCCACATCCGGCGAACTGCTGGTGATGGGCGAAAATATTTTTCGCCTCAGCGACGGGCAGTCGGCCAAGTGGCGCAATACTCACGTCGGCTATGTTTTCCAGACCTTCAATCTGATCCCGGTGCTGACGGCATTTGAGAATGTCGAGCTGCCTCTGCTACTGACCAAGATGACGACGCAGCAGCGCCGCGATCACGTGATGACTGCGCTTAAGCTCGTCGGACTGGAGGATCGCGTCCATCACCTGCCCAAGCAGTTATCGGGTGGACAAGAGCAACGCGTGGCCATCGCTCGCGCCATCGTCAGCGATCCTACGCTGATTCTCGCCGACGAACCGACCGGCGACCTCGACAGCAACTCGGCAACAGAAATCCTGGAGATTCTGAAGCGGCTGAATGAAAGCTTCAATAAGACAATCGTAATGGTGACGCACGATCCGCACGCGGCCCAGTATGCGCACGTGACACGGCATCTGGAAAAAGGGCGGCTGTTGCCGGCATAGGACTCCTGAAAACCTCGCTGATTTTGGGTGGCGCAACGTTTCCTGAAAAACCCGGCTTCCGTTGTCCCGCCCCTAACGGGGCTTCGGATTTCGAAAAACTTGCGCCATCGCTAAAGCGATGCCCTGATACGAAGCGTTAGTTTTTCCAGCACTCTGTTTTCCCGCTGAGGGGCGCGAATCAGGCCGGTATCCTGGAAGCCATCGCATCCGCCGGCGTCTCGGTGTCGCTGATCCACTCCCAGACGCGCCGCCCGCGGTCGTTGCTCAGGCTGCGAGCCTCGCCGTAATCCACCAGACGATTCAAAACGGTTGTGACCGAGGCCAGCGGGTCCTTGTGCCGCGCCAGGATTGCCGGAGCATAGCGCTCCAGCTCCACGCAAACCTCGCGCGCGCCCAACGGACGCCGCACTTCCATGAGTACCCTCCGGCACGCCTTGGTAAAGCCCGGCTGACGGCCATTCGGCTTGCGGTCGATCAGTTCCAGCAAGTCGTCGCCCAGCACCTGCTCGCCGAAAAGATTGGCCAATCCGGCAATCGTCTGCTTCACCGTGCCAATGCGTTTCATGACCTCGGCACGCTGCCGCATCAACTGGAGAAGCTCTTCGTGCGCCGCCTTGACGACCTGCTGCGCCGAAATGCTATTGGCTTGAGCATCGATCGCGTGCAAACCATCGAAATTATTTTTCCCAACTTCCATAAATGCCTCCTCCAGCAAACGGGCAATGACCGGGATCCCTCGACTCTCGTCTTCTATACGGAAAGGGTTCCCCCAAAGTTCCGTCATGCGTTGGACTCGTTTGGAGAAGAAAGGTTATCGGAGAAAAGAAGGGGGCGAATGTGTTGGCAGGGAGATTCTTGCCCTCATGCGGCGGAGAGAAGACTCTCCCAGCAACCGGCGCCCCCGCCCGCGGGCGAGGGCGCCCGCGCCACACGGGCATTATTCTAGCCCATCACGGTAGTATGTTCCGGCCGGATTTTATACATCACCCGAACCTCTCCCGGCTTCGCGTACGGATATTTGTCAACTCCCAGGTACTTCTTCGCCAGTTTGTCGATGTTTTGCTCCGCGCCGTCCTCGGTAATCTCAACCACGGTGCCGCGTATCTCCAGATAGCGATAGGGATTGTCGGGATCGATGATGGCCAGTGCCACCCGGGGATCGCGGCGCACGTTGCGGTCCTTCTGACGGCCGCGCGCAGAATTAAAAACCACATGTTGGCCGTCGAACTCGCACCACACCGGAGTGACCTGTGGCCGTCCGTCGGGCATCAGCGTGCCAAGACTGGCAAAAGCGGGCTTCTGGAAAAGGTCGAGGTATTTTTCAGGAATCACGTTGGACATCGCTAGCTCTCTCCTCGGTTGCTTCTGTTTCCGACTGATTTCTTGCCGCCCCGATTATAGATGCCGGAAGCGAGCTTTGGGTTCTGGCTCTTGAGCGGGGTAGAATCATTGGCTTCACGGAGCAGGCGACAGCGTTCCACGGCCAGGGGTGCAAGTTCTCTCGGAGGGGTCGACTTTATGCGAATGGCATTAACCTCGGCAGCAAAATTGGGGCGGACCCCCGGGTTGGGGTTCGCTGCTTTACTTCTTATCGCGAGCTCGCTTCTGGCACAGCCGCCTGCCGGGCAACCACCGCCAACCGTCGTCTTCATGACCGATTTCGGTATCCTTGACGATTCTGTGGCTCTCTGCAAGGGCGTCATGTACGGCATCACGCCTAATCTCCGGATTGTCGATCTCACGCATCAGGTGAACGCCTATTCGATTCGAGACGGTGCTCGCTTCCTGTTCGGCGCCTCGCCCTACTTCCCGGCGGGAACAGTTTTTGTGGTGGTTGTCGATCCCGGCGTGGGGAGTTCGCGCAAGGCCGTGGTCGTGAAATCCAAGCGCGGACAATTCTTCGTGCTGCCCGACAACGGCCTGATGACCATGGTCGAGGACCGCGACGGCATTGAAGCCATTCGCGAGATCACCAACCCCAATTGGATGGTCGGCGCCAAGATTTCCTCTACCTTCCATGGCCGGGATATTTTTTCTCCCGTCGGCGCGCACATCGCGCGCGGCGACGATTGGACCCAGGTCGGACCCGCAGTCAAGCAGTTGGTCCGTCTCGACCTGAAGCCCGCAACCGTGGATGACAAGGGTCTGACTGGCGAAGCGATCGCGCTCGATGGTCCATACGGCAACCTGATTACGAACATCGACGCCGACGATTTTATGAAGCTCGGCTATCAGCTTGGCGATCAGTTGAAGGTCACGATCGCAGGACACGAAATCGAGATGCCGTTGGTCAGGACGTTCAGCGATGTGGGGCTCAAACAGCCAATGCTGTTCATCGATTCTCGCCGACGAGCCAGCTTTGCGCTGAACCAGGCCAGCTTCGCGGCGGTGTACAAAATAGAACCGCCGCAACCGGTTTTCATACCCCGTAAGGGGCGCTGAGCTCGAAAGCAGAGTTCGAGACGAGTTCGAAACAAGACTTCACCCGAGGAAGCGATCATGGATAGAGATATCTCGAGTCAACGGACACTGACAATCTTGATCCTGAAAATCGGCGTAGCAGCACTGTTGCTGATCGCCTCGTCCGCATGGGCGCAGAGCTTCCGCGGATCCATCCGCGGCACGGTGACGGACCCAAGCGGCAGCGTCATCGCCGGAGCGAAGGTCAGCGCAAGAAACATCGACACCGGTATGCAGCGCGAAGCCACGACCGGCCGGGACGGAGCCTATGTCCTCGCCGAGTTGCCCGCCGGGGAATACACCGTCATGGCAGAATCGGCCGGACTCTCTCCGAGCGCGCAAAATGTGCAGGTCAACGTCGGGCTGGACACGTCCGCAAATTTCGATCTGACCAAGGTGCAGAAGCGGCAAGAAGAGTTGACGGTAAAGGAAGAAGCGCCGCTAGTTGAAACGACGCGCGATGTATTGGGTGAGGTCGTAGAACGTAGAATGGTGGAAGACCTGCCGCTGAATGGCCGGGACTTCGGCAAGCTCGTAGCGCTCGTACCTGGTGCGACGGTCGAGCCCTCTGGTGTCGCCGCCATTCAGAGCGGGTTTGGGCAGTTTGCTATCAACGGCAACCGCGATCGCTCCAACAATTACACGTTGGACGGTACCGACAACAACGACCCGTTCTTCAATAATTCTGCCTTCAATCAAACAGGGATCGGGGGAGCTCCAGCCTCGATATTGCCCATCGATGCGATCCAGGAGTTCAATCTGCAATCAAACTTTGGCGCCGAATATGGAAGAAATTCAGGTTCGGTGGTAAACATCATTACCAAGTCTGGAAGCAATCAGATTCACGGTTCCGTCTTCGAGTTTCTGCGTAACGACTACTTTGACGCTCGCAATTTCTTTAACCGGTTGGTCGATCCATCGGGTAATCACATCCCGAAGAGTGAGTTCCGTAACAATCAGTTTGGTGTATCGGTCGGCGGACCGATCATCAAGGACAGAACCTTCTTTTTCGGCGCCTACGAAGGACAAAGGGAGCGAGTAACTTCAGATTTCAGCCTCCAGGTGCCCACGCAACAGCAGATCGGCAATGCGCAGGCGATTTCCGCACTCGGACCAGTTGGAGGCAGTCCAGTGCCGCCGAGCGCGGCCCTGACCGCGATCCTCAATCAATTTCCAACTGCGACTGGCTTCAATGGTACTTCTGGAACGGTAGTTGGCGGCGTACACGATAAGAACGATGTCGACAGTTTCATCGTGAAAGCTGATCACCAGATCACTCCGTCGCAATCTCTTTCTGGGCGCTACGCGTTTGCCAGCAGCCAGCAACAATTTCCGCTCGGGGGTTTGGGATTTGGGGCAGGATCGCGTTTGGCACAGTTCTCACAGTCTTCCCCTACACGGGTGCAGCTGGTTTCGGCGAGCCTGCTGTCGACGTTAAGCCCGGCGAGAATCAATGAAGTTCGCTTCGGCTATAGCCGTTATCGCACGTCGTTCAGCGCTCTTGACGCCAACGTCGACTATTCCGCTCCGAATCTTAACTTCGGCACCAGCAAGCTGGGTCTGCCGGAAATTGATTTCAGTGGGATTTTCGATAACCTCGGCGCCACGGCATTCAGCATTCCACGCGGACGGACCAGTCAAACGTTTCAGATTCTCGATAACTTCACGTGGTTGAAAGGCCGGCACACGATCAAGTTAGGTGGGGAGTTTCGGCGCGCGGCCATTGATAGTTTCAACGACAATCTGGAACGGGGTTTCTTCTCCTTCAGCCCGGCTGCTGTCGGCGGGCTCAATGCTTGTCAGCTGCCCACCCCTCCGCCAGCGTGCACCGCAAACAACGGCATGGGCGATCCTGCCACGCTGGCGTTGGTTTCTTACTATCTCGGTAGCACGTTTCCCTCCGCTGATACCGGGAACACCCAACGCGCAACCTACAACAACGGTCTATCCTTCTTCGCCCAGGACGATTTCCGAGTAAGTCCCACCTTCACGCTGAACGTGGGCTTGCGGTGGGAGTATTTCGGCCCGCTCAGCGAAGCTCACAACTTGCTATCGAACCTTGGCCGAGACGGAAATCTTGCGCTGGCCGGAGCTGACGGGGTAGATGGCGCATACAAGCGAGACCTGAATAACTTTGGCCCACGCCTGGGGTTTGCCTGGAACGTCGGCTACGGGACAGTTGTTCGAGGCGCCTACGGTGTCTTTTACGATTACATTCCGCAGGATCTCTTGATCGCAAACTTTACCAATTCCGCGGGACTTGTCACCAATCCAATCGGCTCACGTGCCGTCATCTCGGTTGCAAACAGCTACGATTCGACTGCATTCAACGGTACCAATCCCGGCGCGCCGGTTTTCACCGTGCCGAATCCGCTCCCAACTACTCCGCCATCGGGCGCGGACATCTTCTTCACGCCGCGCAACCTCACGACCCCGTACGTGCAAAACTGGAACTTTAACATCGAGCATCAATTGCGTGAGGGTCTGGCGTTGCAGCTTGGGTATGTGGGCAGCAAGGGGACCAAGTTGGTCCGTCTGCGCGACGCGAATCAGCCCGACGTAAGCGGCAACAGACCCAACCCCAATTACGGATTCATGGACGAGTTCGCCACGATCAGCGCATCCACCTATCACGCGCTGCAAGCGACTCTACGCACCCGCAGTTGGCATGGTCTGTCTGGTTTCACGGGGTACACGTTTTCTAAGTCATTAGACGATGCGTCGGACGGCATCGATTTTAACTTCTCCACGGTGGCATTACCACAAGACTCCAATAATCTGCGCGCCGAGCATGGCCCCTCTAACTTTGACTCGCGTCACCGTTTCATTGCCGCGTTCGTTTACGACCTCCCCAAGTTCGGCGGATCAAGTCGGTTGTCGGAGGGCTGGCAGATCAACACCATTGTGACTGTCCAGAGTGGCCGCCCTGTCCCAATCGTGAGCAGCAGCGACACCAGCGGGTCAGGATTTCCAACCCCATCCAATTTTCACCAGCGGCCAAATGTTGTGCCGGGTGTGAACCCGATCAACGCGAATTGGCGGTCCAGTCCCGACACTACAGGCTTTCTCAATGGCAATGCGTTCGCCCAGCCAGCTGTCGGAACATTTGGAAATCTCGGACGGAACGCAATCTACGCGCCGAGATTCGCGAACGTAGATTTTGCCTTTCTAAAGAATACTCGGATCGTTGAACGGGCGAGTCTTCAGTTTCGGGTCGAGTTCTTTAATATTTTCAATCACCCAAACTTTGCCCTGCCGAACTTCTTTGTGAGCCCTGGTTCCGCGCAGCAGGGTCTTATCACCCAAACCCCTGACGTCGCGCAGACCAATCCTGGCCTGGGTGGTGGCGGCCCACGCGTGATTCAGTTGGCTTTGAAGGTGACCTTCTAAGGCCAGAGGCGGCATTGGCCAGCGGCCGTCAATACGAGTGACGGATGTGAGTTAATAGAGACCCGGCAGTCCGCGTCTCTTTTTCCCGCCAAGACAATCTAGCCCGCCTTCCGCAACTCCCCAGCGATCCGCGGCAACACGGCCCGCAGCAGCGCGATGAACTGTCCCATCACTCGTCGTCCCACTTCGAGCACTTCTCTGTGGTCGAGCGCCTGATCGAGAATGCCGGCGGCCATATTCGTCACGCAAGAGATTGCCAGGACGTTCATCCCCATGTGCCGTGCTGCGATTGCCTCCGGGACGGTTGACATGCCCACCAGATCGGCGCCGATTGTGCGCAGGTATCGAATCTCTGCCGGAGTTTCATAACTCGGGCCGGCCAGCGCGGCGTACACGCCCTCGCGCGGCGGAATCGAAAGCTTCTCCGCTTCCTCCAGCGCCATCTTGCGATAACGCTTGGCGTAGGTATAACTCAGGTCGGGGAAGCGCGGGCCAAAGCGCTCGTCATTCGCGCCCGTCAGCGGATTCTGTCCCTGAAGATTGATGTGATCTCTAAGGATAACCAGCGCGCCCTGTCCGTACTCGACGTTGATGCCCCCGGCGGCATTGGTGAGAATCAAAGCGCGTATGCCCATTCGCCCGAGCACGCGCGTCGGAAAGGCCACCTCGGCAGCCGAATAGCCTTCGTATAGATGCACCCGCCCTTGCATCACGGCAATGGGAACGTCGCCGGACTTGCCCACCACGAGTTGTCCGGCATGCCCAATTGCGGTCGAACGCGGAAATGTAGGGATGTCGGCATAGGGAATGCGGACCGCTGCGGTAAGGTCGTCGGCAAATGCTCCGAGGCCCGAGCCGAGGACGAGTCCGATCTGCGGCCGCAGGTTGGTCTGCGAAAGCACAAACGCTGCTGCGGATTCGGCGCGAGTAAACAGGTCCGGGGTCATAGATGGAGTTCATCGACAAAGTTCATGCGCAAACACGTAGGGGCGGGTGCCCTCACCCGCCCCATGCTCTCTGGTTCGCGATTTCCGTTCCTTCACGCCGCTGCCTGGAAGGGCTCGTCGTAACTGCCGCCATAGATCGCGGGCACCTTCGATCCCATGGGACGCAGATATGTGGCCAATTCGCCCCGATGATGAATGCTGTGATTGTTCAGGAATGCGAGATAGAACGCCGCCGGTAAGTTGAAGACGCCGAGAAACTCGATCGATGTCAGCAACTGTGCAGCCGACAGAGCGCGAACCCGATCCGCGCCGCGCTTGATATTTCGGTCGTACCAATCCACCACCTCGGCAATAGTCTTAGGCTTGTCTTCCGCCGCCGGATTCGCCATTGTGAACTTCAAATCCGCGATCCCGTCCAGAAACTGGACGTCGGTGTTCGCGAGGTGCCAGGCCAGTTCCCAGGCCGTGCGCGCGCAGGGGTCTGGGCGGTAGTCCTTTTTTCCGTCGGGGACGGCAGCCAAAACTTTCTTGGTCGTTTCAACTTCTCGGGCAAGGCCATCGAGCATCAGGTCGCGGTAACCGAGGACAAATTCGGACGTGGGAGCGGACATGGCAGTTCTCCTTAGGGGGCTGGGGGTTAGGAAACAGTTAACGAAGGAAACGAGATCGCTTGCGATCAGGCCGCTCTACTATAGTTCACAGAAACGGGAAGCGCAAACTACTACGGCCGCACAGGGCGGGTTGGGCTGCGCAATTGAGGGTCGCTACACCTGTTGGGCTTATAATGGCGCGCACAGATGTCTCTAACTTCTGGCACAAAACTAGGTCCATACGAAATCCTCGCTCTGTTGGGTGCTGGGGGGATGGGCGAAGTTTATCGTGCTCGTGACACGCGCCTCGGGCGCGATGTCGCGGTAAAAATTCTTCCCGACTCTTTCGCCCGCGACGGCGACCGCCTGCGTCGCTTCGAGCAGGAGGCGCGGGCTGTAGCCGCGCTCAATCATCCCAATATCCTCGCGGTATTTGACATCGGTACTCACAACCAGAGTCAACTAAGCGAGGGTCAGCAGAAAGAAGGTCTGCACAACAACTCGCCGTTCCTGGTCTCCGAGCTTCTGGAGGGCGAGAGCTTGCGCGCGGCTCTGTACGGCGGCGCCCTGCCTCAGCGCAAAACCATCGAGTACGGGGTGCAGATCGCGCATGGGCTGGCGGCGGCGCACGAGAGAGGGATTGTCCACCGCGACCTGAAACCCGAAAATATTTTCGTGACTAAAGACGGGCGCATCAAGGTCCTCGATTTTGGACTGGCGAAGCTGGCACAGAAGGTGAGCGCGGATTCGGATGAAGTTACGCTCACCAGTTCGCACACGGCGGCGGGAGTCGTCATGGGTACGGCGAGCTACATGGCGCCGGAGCAGGTGCGTGGCGAAGGAGCCGATCCTCGCACTGACATCTTCGCGTTCGGCGCGGTGCTCTACGAAATGCTTTCCGGAGTGCGCGCCTTTCGCCGTGACACAGCGGCCGAAACCATGACCGCGGTTTTGAAGGACGATCCGCCGGAGTTGTCCGATCCCGGGCGCATGGTGTCTTCTACGCTCGAACGCATCGTGCGGCGTTGCCTGGAGAAGAGTCCGGATCAGCGTTTCCAATCGGCCCGCGACTTGTCCTTTGCTCTGAGCGCGCTCTCCGGAACCGAGACGAGCGGCTTTGCCCGGGCCGGGGCAGCGCCGCGCCGAACTCCACTTCTGCTCTGGCTATCCGCAGCTCTGGCGCTGGTGGCGGTTGCAGCGGTGACATGGTTCGTGGCGCGGCGCCCCGTGCCGACAACTCGAATGCAGTTTGCCCTGTCCGTTCCCGATGAAATGAGCATTAGCCACATGGCACTGTCGCGTGACGGCTCGATGCTAGTGTTTGTTTCGCCGGAAGAAAGTTCGGCGCTGCCGATGC